>Ga0315326_10000106_pt1 | contig 34016 bp, 38 predicted proteins | sample M180m32315metaG_FD_203457 | JGI IMG/M metagenome (GOLD analysis project Ga0315326, IMG submission 203457) | Ammonia-oxidizing marine archaeal communities from Monterey Bay, California, United States - M1 80m 32315 | ecosystem: Environmental > Aquatic > Marine > Coastal | place: USA: California... | reverse complement strand
AGTTCACGGTTCTTCAACATGTAACACAGCCCAAAGAAAGCAAGGGCTGAACCGATTGTCGTTACCGCTGCTGGTAGGCGCAAACTTCCAAGATTCCTCTCCATTACTACTGAGACCGATTGTGCATCTGGATCAATTTCGGGGAAGGGAGGGGCTTGACCAGCAATTGTCTCTTTATCCAATGTTGGAATCACTGTTACAACAACTTTGTTTGTGGGGTGCCAGAAGATCACTGTGTTACGGATCTCGTTCCAAACCCTATCGACAACACCATCACTGCTTCGTTTAGGTTTCCCACCTTTTTGGAAAGTATTCAACACAAAGAAATCATCACTGGAACCGTTGACAAAGGGACTTGCTGCATCACCAACTAGGAAAGCATCTGCTGATGCTATAGCTTCTCCAGCGCTACTTGTTGAGAGCAAGTTCCATCCGTTAAATTCTAGTAAACCATCTGAACGAGCATCGTCCATAATGCCTGCACTTAATGCGGCTAAACCGCTTAGTGTCAACTGGTTTAATTTTCTTTGTTGATCGTCAATTACTGTTTCTATTCTGTCTTCCAGTTCTTCTTCTGAAAGAATTCTTGAATCTTCTATCCCCCTTTGTTCTGCATCAGCGATAAGTCGATTGTTACCTTGCCTTGTCGTATCGGCCAGAGTTCCTTGATCAACTGCGAGTTTCTCGCCAATCGATTCAGCGCAGTAAGGTAACGGAGCTTCATAGTTAAGTTGAAGATCAACATTATTCTCTACGAATCGTGCTCGTTGAACATCAACCGTTGCTTCAATCAGACCAGGGCAATAGATGTTAACTATTTCGCTAGCTTCAGTGACTATTATTTGTGCTGAACCTAATTTTTGTACATCACTTTCGGATTCACTTAGGTCACCGTAGATAATTTCTTTAGGTTCCCACGTTGGGCTATCACCTGTGAGGCCAATCCCATATATCCACCAGACAATTCCCATTACTAGCATCCATCCAAAAAATCCTGTTAACGCTATTAATGTTCCTAACCTGTTCCCTAAGTTTGTATTTAGGATGAGCCAGACTGAACCGAAGAGTACGAGGGAACCTACCAAAACGGTTAAGGCTCCTCGTATTTCGGGATCCCATCCGATACCTGCTATTAGATGTAGAAATTGAACTTTATCTATCATTCAAGTCCTCTTTCATACTCAACAATTGCCGCAATCTGCTCTAAAGAAAGCATGCTGCCTTCTAATGGTGTGGCTTTTGGTCCAAATCCGGGCATTTGACCTGAAGGTTCGCAAACACCATTAAGGCCGTATTGCAAGTTTGGTTCACAACCGACAGATACAAATTCTGACTGATCAGTCGCCGATGTGAATTGTGATGTGACTCCGATAAGGGAAGGACCAAATCCTCCACCTCCAGGAACTTCAGCATTTATCAGGCCTCGGAGATCTGGATTCATAGCTAATTCACCATCAGCACCCCATGAAGATCCGGCGGTATGGCATCTCGCACAGGCATACGCTCCAGCGCCAGCAGGGTTATTGAAAAGAAACTCTCCGTATTTTGCAGCATTCTTCTCTGCGAGATCCACAAGGTAATCATCTAACAAATGCTGGAGATCTTCTTTCGCTTCTTCAATTTCTTCCACATCTGCTTCAGGATTTTGTCTGATTTCCAAATCATGTAGGTAAGCGTCTCCCAACCCATCGAAAAGGTCATTGTAAAGTTCCACTAACTCAGAATCTGTTGCTTCAGGGTTCAGATCTCGAACTTCCTTGAGGACGCTTTCACGAAGTCCCTCTTGGACCTCTGATGCCATCTGTTCAGGAGTTAACTGAATCTCAATTAAGTACTCAACGATCGTCTCGAGCTGCTGGCTTGTTAACGGTCCGCCACCCGGGCCACCCCAAGCAGGCATTGGTGATTGAGGACGACCGTAATTAAGAATGTGAGTTACTTCAGTTTCCGTAAAACGGTAAAGAATTGTATTTAGAGCTGGTGCTGTCCAGCTCACACCGGCAATATACCTTCCTTGTTCGTCAAGGACTGTGTAAGCAGCTTGGCCACCTACTCCAGCTGCACCATGGCATTGGGCGCAGAGTTCTTCATATTCTTCTCCACCTCTACTAGCGAATTGGTCATAGGTGAAATTATCAAAGCCCTCTTGTCTTCCTGGCTCTCCTAACCAATAAAGTGGCAAGCAAAGTGCAATAATTATCAAAACTGCTACTCCGGCAGTGAGCGCAATATCAAGCCTTCTTGTTTCAAGTACCTCGTCGTCGAAATATTTTTTTCTGTTTGGAGCAAGTTCTACTTCAGCGCCTATTTCCTTCCGTCCAGCGCGGATATTAACAAGGACATAAAGAGCAAAACCGGCAGCAACGATTATAGCTAGAACCAGCCCAATCGTTCTTTGTGTGGATGCTGCGTAAAGTATCATGTGCTCTTTGTTTCTTCTTTGTTTTTCTCGTTAATGATCTGACTGCCCAATGCAGTTAGGTCCTTCTGCTTCTTGTCCAGTTGTGTTTGTCCCAATTGGAGGCCCTTGAATTATGGTCCCCGTGTCTACTACAAAAACTCCATCGTTTACTTCCATCGCGAAACGGTCCATTCCCCTTGGAGCTGGTCCGCCTCGTTTCTCTCCAACACGATTGTATTGTGATCCATGACAGGGGCACTCAAACCATTGGGATGTCAGGCATTCAGGTACCCGGCAGCCTAAATGAGGGCATTTCTGATAGAGGGCAACAAGACCTGATTGCATTCCCGCGAGTTCAGGCGCTGAATACGCAGCTTCTGCTTTCTTAATTGAACCTGCAGGGTACTTAGTGACCCACATTCGTCCTTCGGGGACGTAAAGAAATCCATTGGCTGCATCAACTCTGGCTTCTACATCCGTAACGTTACCAACTTTGATTTTAGAGCCGAAACCACCTCCTCCGCCGCCTCCATAGAGAAACGCAATACAGGCTGCCCCGAAACTACTTATTGATAGTCCCATCAAACCAACAATGCTTCTATTGAGAAATTGTCTCCTTGCCACTCCAACGGCTTCCTCATCTGGGGCAGTCCATGGAATTGGTACGGCTGTTTCCGGTACCTCTATTTCTCCCCCTCCAAGCCTTTCAATCACAGCTGCTTTCTCTATATCTCGCCCGCTGATTTGTGCTGGTTCGTTTAAAGTTTCTGCGCCAATTGCTTGGGCATCTAGGTCGCGTTGACGTGTTTCTTTGCTCAACTGACCTTCGGCTTTCCTAGTTTCGTTATTCCGAGAAGCAGCGAAAAGCAAGAGTGACCCAAGTATTACGACGGCAGGGATGGCAAATGCAAGAACTACCATAGATAGCCTTTGATCTCTTCAGCAGTTCTATTAGCTGAGTGAATAATGGTAGGTAGGAAGATCATAACTCGAAGAAGAGCCCATCTGCCCAAGGGAATATGAAGTTGAATCCAGGACCTCGGAAGAATGACCCAATCATGACAAGAACTGCCCAAAACATTAAATGAGTTGTCATTAACGAAATAGCGAACTTCCGATCTTCAGGTTTATTAGAAGGATTTTTGTCAATATACGGTGCCAGAATCAATAGAAATAAGGCGAAACCTGGAATTGTGACTCCCGCGACCATTGGATGAAACATCGTTAGAAGCTCTTGCAGCCCTAAAAAGTACCAAGGGGCTTTTGAGGGGTTTGGAGTCTGGTTAAAATTCGCCAATTCAAGAAGCGGAGCGTTAACAAATATTGAAAAGACAACAGAGAAAGCAGTTACTGCTAATGCAGCTACAAATTCAACCACAAGGAGGTGCGGCCAAACATGAACTTTGTCCACTGGTTTTAGTTTCACATCTTGAATAGAACCAGATTTAACTACGGCAAGTAATCTCTGAGTGTGCCCAGCCGGCCCGGAAGTCGTGGGCGGTGGAGGCGGTGGTGATTCGACTTGCGCTCCTGAATCTTGGGTAGCGAGTACTGTATCCCGGTCGCTAGCAGCTTTAGTCCGGTCAAGTAGTTCTTCAGGAACTTTTGTTTCAGATGATTGAACGGAACTAGGTTCGTTACTCTCCTCAGAACTTGCACGCGCTTTTGCTTCTTCTGCTCTTTTTAATAAATGATCAGGAATTTCAGCCATATTTTTTCTCATCCTAAAGCGGACCTGAGATACCTCCGTCTTTCCTTACTCGCCAGAAATGAATCGCCATAAAAATAACTGCTACGAATGGCAACATGAGCACGTGGAGGACATACCACCGAAGTAGTGTGTCCGTCCCTATTTCCACCCCGCCCAAAAGAACAAAACGTACTTGGTCGCCAAAGACCGGGGTATACCCCATCATATTCGTACCGACTGTCACAGCCCAAAGAGCTAGCTGGTCCCATGGAAGTAGATAACCGGTGAACGAAAGGAGGAGAGTTAAAGTGAGGAGAATAACCCCTATAACCCAATTGAATTCTCTAGGTGCTTTATAAGCCCCATGGTAGAAGACACGTGCCATGTGTAAGAAAACGGACAATACCATCAGGTGAGCAGCCCATCTATGCATATTCCTAACCAGCAGTCCGAAAGTAACAGAGGTCTGTAACGTATAAATATCATTCCACGCTTGTGCAGCTGTTGGTCGATAAAAGAACATTAAGAAAATACCCGTAACTGTAAGAAGAATGAATAAGAAAAAACTCAGTCCTCCTAAACAAAGCGTGTAGCTGACCTTAACCGCGTGTCGCTTTACCTTTACCGGATGGAGATGATAGATCAAACTGTTCATGACAACGTATGACCTGTTTCGAGGACTGTCAGAATACCCTTTCCTAAAAATTGAACCTGGGCGGAAAATAGAATTCCAGGCCTGAGAAGATTTAGTTTTTTCAGAGATATCAGCGAGTTTCTCACTGAGTGACTGTTTTGCCACGTTAATTCCTTACCTTGGTCTTTGATTTATATTGCATATCAATCTTTTTTACCATTTCTTCTTAACCCAACCGCATCCCATAGCCATACCCGTGAGTTGGCATTCGTTGATGTTTATCCCCATCCGCAGGTGGTTCTTCTACTTTTCCAAGGATAATGACACCGGTAGGGCACCTATCGACACAAAGAGCGCAACGGGTGCAAACATCATCATCAATTGTGAAAATAACATGGTCAGTTGGGTCATCTCCTGGCTGTTCAGTACCTACAGCAACATCAATTGCTTCTGGTCGCACCATGTGAATGCATTTCCATGGGCAAATATCAACGCACCCTTCACACATAATGCATTCGGATTGATCAATATGGATAAATTGCTTTGGTTTAACTGCTTTTGCTAGCCACTCACGATCAACTTCTTGAAGAACATAATCATCACGAAATTCTGGTAGAGGAGGATTTGCATCTAGAACACCCATTTACGACGCTCCTTCTCTTAATAGCGGACGTCCATAAGTAGATTCTTCAATTTCAGGGGGGGCTACCTTCCCGCGGTTCTGCCAGATAGACCAAAGAGCTACGTTAGCTACAAGCCCCAAGCCATAAATCGCGACGACTATAAGGTGCCCGACAACTTGGTAATTAAGTTGGAAAGGCAATGCCCATTGTATTATTCCCTCTCCATTGGTGAAACCAAGTCCGGTGGGGCCAATCAATTCTTTATCACTGCGCCATGATAGACCGGCTTCGGTGAATGCCAGCCATTGATGAGGGACTACTCCATAGATCCAAAATAGGTAGAAAAAAACATAGAGGGACCAGATGTTAGCTTCAGCCCAAGTTGCCTCTTGTTCAATTGATCGTCGTCGTGCGTATTCAAGAATCCCTATAGTCATGGCAACTGCAATGAGCCAGCTTAAAACGAAAGCCGTGTCTAGGTAGGGGAACTCGCGGCCATTGAAGTCTCGAGTAAGTCCAACCCAAAAAGCCACGATGGCGAATATAGCTACGGTCGCTGTAATCATAGCTCCGTAGAATTTACTTACTGCTACATCAATAGGCCTTCGTTGGGCCACTTTTTACTTCCCCTCGCGAGTGGTTCACAAGTATGCTTTTGCTCACTTTGAGCATAAGCGCTTATGTAATTTTTACCACTACATTTCGTCCTTCTACACATCGTGGCACCCTTCTTATATAAAAGGGTGAATAAGACAGTTTAAGTTTGTTCTCGTCCCGAGTCGTAGGGGCTTTCGTTGAACACCTTGACACCCTTTGCTCATGATTTTGAAGAGCAAAAGTGTGAATTTTAATAGCCTTTTCTTTCTTTGGGAGATTTATTACAACAGGATCATTTGAGGGTCGGCAAACAAACCATTGAAGCAATGTATTCTGTCATTCGTGGATCTTCCACAAAAAAGAAAAGGGTTTGCCTTGACTAGGCGAACATCTATGTTTGGGAACTATTCTTATGAAGCGTAAGACACAGCGTTTAGGGACTCCTACAGTTTTTGTTTGTGATGAACCCCTAGTAGAAAAGAAAGGGTAGTGTACCGAGTGCACATGTTTGAATCCGGAAAGCACAGGAAAAAAGATATATGGGCTTTCTCTTCAGATGAACGCGAAGATTTTTCTCTAATACCTGGCCTTGGAGGCTGCAGTGGTTGAAATACCTGATTATTTAATAGAACGGTCTCGGGAGGCTCGAGCTCGCCTCACTGGTGCTGTTCCAAGTGGGGAAGCAACCAGTGAAAGCTCTTCTGAAACTGCTGTTGCTACTACTGAGGCTGCACCTGTTGAACCTGTTGTCACGGAACCAGAAATTGAAAAAGTCGAACCGCCGAAACCAATTGCCCCTTGGGTTCTAGCAGCTCAAGAACGAAAGAAGATTCCAGTTTGGATGGCGCCTGTGGCTTTATTCCTTCCAATTTGGGCATTTATGATTTGGGGAACGTTAGAAGAACCTACTTACGATGATGAAGGGGTCATTGCTGCAGGTGGTGCAGTATATGCACAATGTTCGGCTTGCCACGGCGCAGGAGGTGGTGGTGGGGTTGGATACCAACTCAATGAGGGAGAAGTAGTAAAAACATTCCCAGATGTTGAGAGCCATATTGCTTGGGTAGTGAATGGCTCATCACAAGCTGGAACTCCTTATGGCGATCCCAATAGAGAAGATGGTCAGCGAATTTCTCAAAATCAGGGAGTGATGCCTAATTTTGCAGCTTTGGAGCCTATAGAAATTCTTGAAGTTGTCCTCTATGAACGAGTAACGCATGGACTACAGGATTCAGCAGAGTTAGAGGCTTATATTATGTGGGCTGAATCTGGAGAACTTCCGGAATGGGAACTTGGTGTTTCTCCGCAATCTATTGCTGCAAGCTTTATGGAGTTCATTGAAATGAACCCTGAAGCAATGGAAGCATACGAAGAAACGTTAGAAGAAGCATCTAACTGAAATAACGTGCAATCATAGTAATTGTGATTGATTCTACACTTTCTCAACAATGGAAAGATCTTGAGAGCCATAGCTCCCTACTTAAAGAGATGACTCTCAAAGACTTGCTATTTGAGGATTCTTCGCGTACTGAAAATTTATCTTTTGAGATTGAGGATTTATTTGTTGATTTCTCAAAACAAATGGTTACAGGTGAGACAATTGATCTTTTGGGTGCTTTAGCTTATGAATTAGGTCTTTCTGAAAAAATTGATGCTTTGTTCTCTGGCGAGATTGTTAATACTTCTGAAAATCGGCCTGCTTTACACACTGCTCTTCGATTGTCAACAGGCCCTAGCGAAGATATAACTTCAGCTATTCGAGATGCGCTAAGTAAAGCTAGCGAGTTCTCTTCTGCTATCCGAAGCGGAAAGTGGGTTGGAGCGACAGGTAAGCCCATCACGTCCATCGTAAATATTGGCATTGGCGGATCTCACCTAGGTCCATTTATGATGAGTGCGGCGTTACGGCCTTACGCTGAGGAAAGTATTACCTGCCGGTTTGTTTCAAACATTGATCCTGCTGCAATTGATTCTCAATTAAATCTCTTAGATCCAGAATCAACGCTATTTATAATTAACTCCAAGTCGTTTACTACTTCAGAAACCATCACGAATGCTGAAACCGCTGTGCAATGGGCTCGAAATGCACTGGGGTCTGAGGATAATCTTCTCAAAAAGCACTTTGTTGCGGTTACCGCTAATCCCGAAGCAGCTGAGAATTTTGGGGTTCTGAAGGAGAATATTTTCCCGATTTGGGATTGGGTTGGAGGAAGGTTTTCTGTCTGTTCATCTGCCAGTCTTGCAGTGATGATTGCAATCGGGGCTGAGAATTTTCAAAAACTTCTAGAGGGTTGCCATAGCATTGATGAACACTTTCGCTCAGCAGATTTATCCAACAATGTGCCTGCTCTCATGGGAATGATCGGAATCTGGAATAGAAATTTTTTAGGATATGGAAATCATGCCGTCATTCCTTATTCAACAGATTTAACCTATTTCCCCTCATATCTCCAACAATTGGAAATGGAAAGCAACGGGAAACAAATTCGTCAGGATGGGAACAGAGTCGTAACACAAACTAGTCCGGTCATACTCGGTGGGCCCGGAACTGATGCTCAGCACTCTTTCTTTCAACTTCTCCATCAGGGGACAACAATTATCCCTACTGATTTCATCACGTTCAGTAAACCTTCACTTCCCGTAGGGAATTTATCTCAAGAAATAGTTCTCAGACAACATGAAATCCTTATCGCAAATTGTTTTGCGCAAAGTAAAGCGCTTGCTGTCGGGTCTGACTCTGGATCGGAACCATTTCTTTCTGATGGGAATCGTCCCAGTACAACAATTTTAGGTAGCCGTTTAGACCCCTTTACGCTTGGCCAACTCGTAGCGTTATATGAACATAAGGTTTTTACGATGGGTGTTCTCTGGCAAATTAACAGTTTTGACCAATGGGGGGTTCAACTCGGGAAATCATTAGCGGAAATTATTGCAAAGGACCTGACCGAAACTAAAGGCCACTCTGACCATGACTCGTCTACTAAATCTCTTCTCGCTAGGTATCAAAAGAGTCGGGAAACTTAGTGGCATTGATGCAGCCACCCACAAATAATGTTACTTATTTTGATAGCACGGACATAGCACGAAGAATCAACCACCTAATCAAAGCATTAATAGTTATTCTTTTCGCTATAGCGCTCTTCGCTCCTATTAGCTATTTGGAGGGGAAAGCAATGGGAATGCGTGTGCCGCTGTTTGTTGGTTCAGCACTTGTGATTCCTGCATTTGAAAGATTTCGTAAAATAGGTAGAACTCCTTACCCTCACGTCGCTGATGCCTTCTTAGTACTTCCCTTTGTGGTTGATACTTTCGGAAATGTTGCTGGCCTATACGAAAATTTCGCTGTCACTGACGATATTTTGCACTGTATTAATTGGGTTTTTCTCGTTTGTGCGTTTCAAGCTTTCCGATATCGGCGAAGCAGTCAAAATCCGGATGCAATTTTGCTAGGTGCAGGGTTTGGGGCGTTAGCTATCGTAATTTGGGAAATTATGGAATGGGCTGTAGATACTACCGGTGCAGGTGGAGGTCTCGGGTTAACCTATGGAGATACGATAGGCGACCTAACGCTTTCAACTTCTGGGGGGGTTATAGGGTCGCTAATTGGTGTCTATTGGCTTGGAGCATTAAGAGGGGTCTCGCACTGTTAGAAGGAAATTAAATTAACTCTTAGATTATTTCTTCGGCTGCCTGTCCTGCGATTTCAAGAGTTTGGTCAATAATTTCATCAGTATGAGCAAGGCTGGGGAATAAAGCCTCGTAAGGGCCTGGAGCTAAAGCCACTCCACGTGTCAACATGTTGTGAAAGAATTGTGAGTAAATCCCATTTTCGGCAGCATTTTGAGCCTCATCGAAATTTGAAGGATTTTGGTCAGTGAAGAAAATGCTAAGAAGCGGCCCGACTCTTGGAGCTACTGCAGCTATACCTTTGTCTTGAAAGATTTTTAAAAGGCCCTCACTAAGTTGTTTCGCAGTTCTTTCAAGTTGCTCATAAGAATTAACGTTAAGGAGCCGCAGTTGGGCTAGCCCAGCTGCGGTGGCTATTGGATTACCTGACAAGGTTCCAGCCTGATAGACGTCTCCTAGAGGAGCTACATGGCTCATAATTTCACGCGACCCACCGTAAGCTCCCATAGGAAGTCCACCTCCTATTACCTTTCCGAAACACCAGAGATCGGGTTGGACATCAAACCATTGCGATGCCCCTCCCATAGCGAGCCTAAATCCAGTAATAACTTCATCAAATATTAGAAGTACACCATGCCTATCACAAGCTGTCCGTAACTCCTGCAGGAAATTTTCTTTCGGAGGTACCACCCCCATGTTTGCGGGAAGAGGTTCAAGTATCAATGCTGCAATTGAATCATCAAATGCGGGCATTTCATTCCAGGGGGTGACGATTGTATCGGCAACAGCACTTGCAGGAACTCCCGCGGACCCTGAAATACCTTGGTTCGCTACACCACTTCCTCCAGCAGCTAGGAGGCTATCAGCGTGACCATGGTAATGACCGGAGAATTTTATAATTTTGTCTCGTCCAGTTACTCCTCTTGCAAGCCTCACAGCGGTCATTGTCGCTTCTGTTCCACTTGAGACGAGACGTATCATTTCCACACCGTCAACTCGTGAACAAATTTCCTCTGCAATCTCAATTTCAGCAAAAGTAGGTGCTCCATAAGTTGCCCCATTGCCTGAAGATTGCTGGACCGCATCAATAATTTGAGGGTGTGAGTGGCCGACTATTCCAGGGCCATAGCTCATAACGTAATCAATGTATCTTTTCCCGTCACTACTCCAGACGTATGGCCCCTCTGCTCGGTCTACGAAGTATGGTGTTCCTCCAACAGAACGGAAAGAACGAACCGGAGAGTTGACACCACCCGGCATAACCAGTTTCGCCCGTTTAAAATATTCTTCGCTCACAGAATTTTCGCAACTTCTTTCGCATGGTATGTCAAAATAAAATTCGCGCCCGCTCGTTTTATCGCTGTCAGTTGCTCTAATGCAACTTGTTCACCATCAATCCAACCTTGTTGACTAGCTGCTTTAATCATCGCGTACTCCCCTGAAACATGATACGCAGCTATTGGAACATCAGTGATTTCACGAGCTTTACTAATAATATCTAAATAAGTGACCGCTGGTTTAACCATGATCATGTCGGCCCCTTCAGAAAGGTCAGCGCGTATTTCTGTCAAAGCTTCTCTCGCGTTACGCCAATCCTGTTGATATGACTTTCGATCACTATTTTCTAAAGAAACATTTACGGCATCTCGGAAAGGACCGTATAGTCCAGAAGCATATTTCGCTGAATACGCAAGTATTGGGGTTTGTTGGAAATTCATTTGATCCAATGCTGTCCTAATGGCGGCAACCTGCCCATCCATCATTCCACTCGGAGCAATAATATCCGCGCCGGCTTCGGCTTGGGATTGAGCTATTTTTCTATACAGTTTTAGGGTTCCATCATTATCGATGGTCCCATCATCATTTACTATTCCGCAATGTCCGTGATCTGTGTATTCATCAACACATAGATCGGCGATGACAACCAAGTCCGCTCCTGCAGTTCTCTTACAGTCGCGTACCGCCTCTTGGACAATGCCTTTAGGGTTCCAAGACTCAGAACCTGTGGAATCTTTTTTCTCAGGGATACCAAATAGGACAATGCCAGGAATACCCAATTCGCAGAGTTCTTCAATTTCCTTTACGAGAGATTCTCTTGAGTGTTGGAACACACCGGGTAGCGAATGTATTTCTTGCGGTTCTGTGATTCCTTCGCGTATGAATAATGGGGCGACAAGGTCGTCTTTACTTAAGGAGGTTTCCGCTACTAGTCGTCGAAGCGGAGAGGAACTTCTAAGTCTTCTAAGTCTGTGCTGTGGAAATGTCACGTTTCTAGTATATGAGTGACATCGTCAGGTCACGAAAGCAAGAGAAAGGATACGGAATTCAGAAGAAATTTTTTTTATTGTTTTAGTAAACAATCAATGATTCCTTCTGTACTGCTGGGGTTGGCCTCTAAATCAACGTCCAAATCAAAATTTCTAATGGCATTACTTGTTACTGGGCCAATAGAAATAATTTTTGGGGGCATATTCTCTACTCCATACATAGAAATAAAATTCTCAATGGTTGACGGAGAAGTAAAGATAATAAAATCAGCTCCGATTTTCTGATTATTAAATGGATCAAAATGTTTAGGGATGCACGTTTGATACGCATGTACTACATCAACGGTCCAGCCAAATTTCCGTAGGGCATTAGGTAGAAAATCTCTTGCTTGAGTAGCACTTGGCAGAAGCACTCTCCCATTATCTTGAAAAGCAGGAAATGCCTGTACTAGGCCTTCAGCTAAGAAATCATTTGGAATTAGATCTGCCTCAAATCCATACTCTTTCAAAGTTTTTTCTGTTCCTGAACCTATAACTGCTATCTGTTTTTGATCTAACACTGTTCTGTCGTTTATTTCTCTTAGGAACATTTCAGCCCCATTTGAAGAAGTCAGAATTATCCAGTCATATTTCGCCAAATTTTGAATCGACTCCCGTAATTCTTTACCCTCATCATCTGGTGGTTGTATTTCTATAGTTGGCAAATGAAATGTTTCAAAACCTAATGCGATAAGTCTCTGTAGTAGTGGTCTGGCCTGTGAAAGTGTGCGCGTAACAATTACCTTGCTTGGGTTTAGTTTTGGTAGATTTACTGGTTGCATTAACTTTTTTCTGGAGTTTCTTTAAATAACCATAAAGTGTTGATTTGGTTTAGACAATTGGAATGAAGTTAGCCCAAATTCCGGTCAACTAATTTTGTCTAAGAATGTATTTGCGGCCGCTTCACCTAAGAGTTCAGCATCTGGCCCTGTGCGATCATCAAAAATGACTTGATTTGTTTCTTCATTGCCCAAAAATGACCTAAGTCGGAGCTGTCCTGCTTCAATCGTTGCATGTGAGGCCACTGGCTGCGAGCAATCTGCCCCTATCTTAATAAGGAATTGTCGTTCAGCATTGACGCGCAAGCGTGACTCACGATCTTCAATTTGTTCCAAAGCTCCTTGTAATTCTTTGTCTCCGGTTAGGCATTCAAGTCCAATAGCTCCTTGTCCAACTTGAGGAATCATTACGTTTGGCTCCAGAATGTCAATAATGCCAGGATTCAAATTGAGTCTTTTAAGTGCTACTGAAGCCATTATGATTGCGTCAAAAAATTTTGCTTTAGCTAATCGAGTCTCAATATTTCCACGCAATTCATGGAAATTAAGATCTGGGCGCAATGCAGATAATTGTGCTTTCCGCCGAACTGATCCAGTCGCTATGTTTGCGTTAGTAGGTAAATCTTCTAATCTGCAACCAACTAAAGCATCGCTTGGATCACCTCGTTTGGGAACAGAAACAAGAGACAATCCTTCAACTGGTAGTGATGGTAAATCTTTCAAAGAATGTACGGCAAAGTTTGCTCGTTTATCAAGAACAGCATGTTGAACTTCTTTAACGAAAACCCCTTGTCCTCCTATTGTATGCAAAGGGCTACTTTGGTCTTGGTCGCCAAACGTCTTAATTATTAGCGGTTCAACTTCTATTCCTAGCGGTTGAAGAAGCGCAGCAACATAATTTGTTTGCCAGAGGGCGAGTGGGCTTCCTCTTGTTGCGGCCCGTAACTTCATTTCCTCTACGTTACTAGAGATTAAAGAGTTCGCGGAGAGCGTCAGCTAAACGTTCTCCACGTGGTGACCCAGCAGCCTCATTTAGTGAAATGGTCGGGTCATGCAGTATTTTCCCAAGAATTCCTTGAGTTAGCGCTTCAATGACCTCTCTCTGTTCATCAGTGAAACCAGCGAGTCTTGTCTCAAACCTCTTGAGTTCTATTTGTCGTATCTCTTCTGCACCTTCACGGAATTCTGATATCAAAGGAGCGACTTTTCTAGCTGACTGTTGTTCTAGGAACCTACTTATTTCTTCAACGATAATTTTTTTAGCTTTCCCTATTTCGGCCTCTTCCCCGGTTAGAGATGTTTGGGCGTGAAATGACCAAAGAGCATCTATGTCTAGAAGTGTCACACCATCTATTAGTGCTACAGATGAGTCAACATCGCGTGGAACTGCGATATCAACGATAAGTAGTTTTCGACCATTTCGGATGTTCATTATTTCCATTAGTTGCGATTGGTTTAAAACAACTGAGCTAGCTGCAGTAGAACTAATCAAAACGTCAACTTTTTCAAGAGTTTTTTCTATTTCTTCAAATGGTATGGACTGGCCATTAACTAAATCTGCTAGCTCTTCAGCTCGATCAAAATTTCTATTAGCGAAATAGACATGTTCTGCTTGTAATTCGCTAAGTGTTTTGGCGATCCCTTCCCCTATTTCTCCTGCCCCTACTACAAGAATTTCTTGGTTTTCAAAATTATCGAGATGTTGTTTGACCATTTCAATGCATGCTTGGCTGATCGTTAAAGTGTTCTTACTAATTGTGGTTTCAGTACGAACTTTTTTACCGACCTCAAGTGCGCGACGGAATGCAGAATTAACTACAGGACCGCATGAGTCTTCTTCGCGTGCAAGTTCCCAAGCTATTTTTATCTGATGAACTACTTCGTTTTCTCCAACGATCGCAGAATCAAGACCGCAAGTTACAGAGAAAAGATGCTGTATGGCTTCATCCTCATAGTGAACGTAGAGGTAGTCATTAAATTCTTCAGGGGCAAGACGCGCAGTTTCTGCAAGGAAATCTCGAACATCTTGATATGCCCCATGGAATTTTTCCGCGTATACGTAAACTTCAGTTCGGTTGCAGGTTGATAGAACTAGGGCTTCACTGATATTTCGGCGCGCATGGACATTAGCCAAAGCTTTCGGAATGGCATCTTCTGATATAACGAAACGCTCAAAAAGTTCAAGCGGCATCGTTCGATTATTTACTCCAATTACTACAAGAGACAAGCTGTGACAATCCTTGATTAGTTCTTAACCCAAATGGGTTATCTCTAGCATCGCTGAAACGAAACATTCGTGCCAAACCAAACCAAACTGATTTTAATATGTAGAGATTTTTTATTGTTTACCCAAACTTATCGTAGTTTTTCTATCAAGGTAGCTGAACAAACGAAATTTATCTTGCTAAAAAAAAGAGCTGTAAGAGACTCGCTACGAGGATCACACCAAGAAGAACAAAGACAGCGAATGAAGTTGCTTTTCTCATGACTTTTTTTTCAAGGTAACTATTGTTGACGTACTTTCTTTGATTGCACCATTTTCAATTTTTACCTGCTGTCCTTCATCTAGTCGAAGTTCTTCTGCTGTAGAGCGACCGAACATTGTGAGGGCAAGTAACCCAGTTGAATCTACGATTAAACCAATTTCTGATTCCAAAACCCCTTCAAATGTTTTCGTTCGTCGAATTCCTCGAACTTGGTCTCCTACGTGCATGAGCATGTGTTCACCAAAATCAGAAATGTCATCTTCAGAGATATTTAATTGAAGATTCCCGAAATGATCTTTCCATAAGATTTCAGCAAGGACAAGATCTCCTTCTCTTGCAGAAACGGGCAGCAGGCCAGGATGAAGTGAGGGGAGAGAAATTGTAGTCCCGAGATCAGAAAGTTCTATTCCATTGCATAAGTGAGCTGCCACCGGAGCGAATATATCTCTTCCGGCAAATGTTGAAGATAACGAAGGTAAATGAAATTTCGGGTTATTCAATTCAACAGCCCGAGTTGGCTCTCCAACCATGGCAATAGCTGGAGCTAGAAGACCATTATCTGGACCGATAAAAATGGTTTCGCCGTGATTTATCTCTATAGCTATAGCTCTTCTTTCCGTTCCAACCCCTGGGTCAACTATTGCGAGAACTATTCCTGGAAGTATGTATTGAGAAGCACGAGCTAAAGCTAAGCCACCTGCTCGAACATCATGTGGCTTGATTCCGTGAGTAATGTCAACAATTTCCACACTTTCATTTATTGAGCGAATAACAGATTTAACTACGCCAACGAATTCATCTTCATGGCCATAGTCGCTGAGGAAACTAATCGTTGAGTGGTGGGATACAGTCACGATTCAATTGTACCGCTGCCAATAATTCTTTGAGGCCGTTAATCAACCAGTCTGGTTGTAGCGACTTGCTATGAAGGAATTGATATCTTCTTCTCTGATTCGATATGACTTTCCAACCTGAACTGCCCGCAGGTCCCCTGCCTTAATTAGACGGTAGACAGTCATGGAAGAGACTCTCATGAGATCTGCCACTTCACCTACAGTCATGAACTTCAACGGTGGGGTTTTTTCATTCGTCATAATTTCCTAATTGTCTCCTGAAGCGTCACCTTAGGCGTATTTAAAGAAAGTGCAAATCGTATTGAGAATTGTACGTTTGCTTACTATTTAGCTTCCTAGTTCTTTAGATCTCTGTGTCGCCTCAGCAATGGCGATGCCCATCATTGTCAAAAAATTTTCATTTTCTAGATAGCTAATCGCAGCTGCGGTTGTCCCATTAGGAGAGGTAACTGATGCTCGAAGTTCAGACGGTGTAACTCCAGATTTTGAAAGGAGGCTAGAAGCACCTAACAAAGTTTGTCGGGTTAATAGATCAGCAACACTTGGGTCAAGTCCATTTTCTACCCCAGCGGCAATCATCGCCTCAGCTAGAAGAAATAGGTACGCTGGTCCGGAACCGCTAAGCCCGGTAACTGCATCCAGCATATTCTCTTCAACTATTACTACTTCTCCAACAGCGGAAAGAATTGAACTCGTCCAGTCAAGGTCTTCTTTTGAGGCATGGGATCCTGATGCAATTGCTGCCATTCCTTCGCCAACCATTACTGGTGTATTGGGCATCACTCGAACAACGGACGTTTCCTCTGGCAAATAGCTCTCAATGGATTCCGTCGTAACACCAGCAGCAATGGAAATGACTAAATTAGGTCTTATTTTATTGAGTTCACGACATATTGCAGGAATCGTTTGGGGTTTTACTGCAAGTAGAAAATGAGTACTTTCTAAAATCTCTGCAGAAATTATAGTTTCTTTATATTTTGCTTGGAGTTCTTCTAAGCGACTTTCATCAGGCTCAACAACTGACATCTCTTCAGGCTCTGCCCATTTTGATTCGATAAGCCCTGCAAGTAACGCTTCGCCCATCTTTCCGCCACCTACTATTGAAAGCTTATTTACCATGATTTAAAGCTAGTAGGTCCAAGATGCCTGTGAGTACCTTTTAAAATCATTATTGAAAAGGTACTTATTCGCGAAACCTTGATGCGAACCCTATGTGAAGCGCAGGTTTAAAACAAAGTTCAATAGCCGCATAAATACTTCCAATCATCCAGTCAAGATTTTTTTCTGAAATCCAATGATTCTTTATTCCGCCTGACAGGTATAAAGCATTTTCTGATCCAATTGAAAATGAAACTCCGTGAAGTTTCTGGTTTCTCCTAAGTAAATGTTCATAAAATTTTGCTTCATTCTCTTCCGGCGATGGCATAACGTATGTTTCAAACTGAAGGGTTCTTTGGCCTAATGTCATGAGAATCATGGAATTCTGTTTTTCTTCTCCCTGAACTCTCACATACCACCGGTTCTCTTCTTCGTCATAATCTGCTGATTGAATAACAAAATTTTCATTTACGCGACCTTGAAGCCAATTATCAATTGTTTCTTTCAAAATATGAAGTTCATCAGGTGAACTAAATTCATCAATCATTGGGTCTTACCTACAATCAACAAGCGCTGATGAAAGTATCGATGTATAAATACCAATAAGGTCATCAGCAGTTTGTCCCCAAGAGAAACCTTTCGCTTTTTCTGCTGCATTCATAGCAATTTCAGTTGAAAGTAAAGCATTTGAAAGAAGTTCTTCAACAGCATTTTTATAGTCAGTAGGATTCCAACCATCAACAAGGACTCCATTGTATCCATGGTCTATTAAATCTTTTAGGCCACCTACAGCAGCAGCGATCACTGGAGTCCCACAAGCTGCTGATTCCAAAGCCACAAGACCAAATGATTCAGATCGGCTTGGGACAAGGACTAGGTCGGAGGCACGATAATAAGTGCTCAATAAATGATGAGGTTGTGGTGGAATAAAAATAACCTGATTACGAACTGAGAGTTTTTCCATCAATTCTCTAAGATTTTGCTCATGTGCATCTCCATCAGCACCACTCGCACCTCCAACAATAAGCAATGTCACTTCCCTGTCGTCTAATTCTTTAAGTGTTCTAATTGCTACGTCAACTCCCTTTAGAGACTGGAGGCGCCCAACGTACATAAGAATTGGGCCGGTAGGAAGTCCTAACGCCGTTCGAGCTGCATCTTGGTTTCCAGGGGAAAAGAAAGCATGTTCTACTCCTAATGGGACAATATGAATACGTTCAACAGGCGCTTCATAGAGTGCCCGGAGTTGCTCTTTTTCCATCTCACTATTAGCAACAATTATTTCCGAACAGCCAATAATTTCTTGTTCAGAAATAATCCTTTCTTCTGGCTCTGGAAGACCGGTTTCTTTTTTCGCCTCACCGAGGGTGTGAAACGTCGTTACCAATGGAATATTTAGTTTATGTTTAAGACGATGCCCGACGATTCCAGAAAGCCAATAATTAGCATGGATTATGTCTATTGACTTTCTTCTTTCAAGGTCAGCCTCAACTCCTATTGTGAATTGGTCCACAACCTCAGGTAGTTTTTCTTTTGCTAGTCCATATTCACCAGCTTCTATATGAACGATCTCGACTCCAGGTTCAAGATGTACTACTTCTGGAAGTGATGAATCCCATTTCCTAACATAAATGGTGCATTGAATGCCCCTATGTGCCAACGCTGTTGCAATTTCACGTATATACACGTTCATTCCTCCCGAGTCTCCTTGTCCAGGTTGAATCAGAGGGGAAGTATGCATTGAAATAATTGCTATATGTAAATCTGTTTGAGTGAGATTTTTGTTTTGCTCCTGAAGTAAATAGTTCTTTCTAGACCCTCCAGACACTGGAGGCAATAAAGCAATTTCATCTACTTCGGTTACTTCATCTTCCATGTCAGCTGGGTTACCATTAACCCATATGCGACATGTTGGAACTAATGCTGCGAAATCATCGCCAAAATATTGGATTGCTTCAGAAATAACTCCATCAACTGTTTTACCGTCAAAAGATTTTTGGCTGGTCCCAGCTATTTCTCTAATAGATGCAAAAAGTCGTAGAGTTGCCACATATAAAGACTACCGGCTTAACCGATGACAAAATTACTTCTAGTACGACACGGACAATCTGAATGGAATGCAGTGGGAAAGTGGCAGGGAAAAGCTGACCCTCCTCTTACCAAATTAGGAAGAGAACAGGCCTCTCTTGCTGCTTTAGAACTCCCAGATTTTAGTATCCTTGCATGCTCTAATCTCCAAAGAGCTCAACTGACGGCAGAAATTTTTGCGGATTCAATAGGTTGGGATAAGAACAAAATTATTACTGAGCCAAGAATTCAAGAAAGAGATGCAGGGGGATTCAGTGGATTAACTAGGGATGAAATTGATAAACAATTCCCTGGATTTCTAGATAACAATATATGGCCCGATGATTGGGAGTCTGATCAGAATTTACTGATCCGTCTTTTGGAAGGTTTAGCTGCGATTATTTCCATTTCAGAGAATAACGATCAAATTGTTGTAGTAACGCATGGGGGATGTATCTACGCTCTTGAGAGTTTATGTGGGGAACCATATAGACGTATCTCCAACCTGGGAGGACGATGGTTTGACATAGAAGGTGAAAAAATACATCTTGGTGATCGAGTTCACCTACTTACTGAGGACGAAGAAACATTTCCCGATCAAATCTGATTTGATTCTGTACCTCCGGTGGGATTCGAACCCACGATCTTCGGATTAAAAGTCCGCTGCCTTACCAGACTTGGCTACGGAGGCATTGTATTGGAAATCACTAGACGCTGAGTCTACCGACTCCAATAGTAGTTTGGTCAACAATTTAGGTTAGTGGTTCGGCATAAGTTTACCTTTATCGCGATACTGCTTTTATTCATTTTGAGAGCATTTTCTTGTGGAATAGAAATAGTTCCTCCGATTGTTTCATATTTCTACCGAGTTCTAAACTTCTTCTCAGTTACCCACATGTAATTTCTTAATTATGACAATTCTGATTGATAAACCTATTTGGCCTTTTCGTGGCGAACGATGGTCTCACCTTGTAAGTGATCTAAGTTATGAAGAACTTCATGATTTTGTCAGCAAAATGGGAATTCCCCGAACCGCATTCCAAGGAGACCATTATGACATTCCCGAGCGAATGTGGGTACAAGCAGTTGAATTAGGAGCAATCCACACTGACCCAAGAGAACTGGTTCGAAGATTAAGAGATTCTGGATTGCGTAAAAGACAATAGAATCTATTTACGAGATTGTAAGCCTCAAGATATTAAGGTGTTACTCATGAGAGACTCATAGATATGGAAAATAGTGACCAAGTTCAGTTAATACTCCCGCCTTCTCCTACCTACGAGAAAGTAGCGCAAACTACCATCGCTCACCTTGGCATACGAAGCGGTTTTTCATTGAAAGAAATAGAAGATCTTCGATCAGTCATGAAGGAAATTACGAATCTATTTCTATCAACTCGTCAATGGGAAAATCCTCTTCATCTGAATTACCAATTCTCACAGAGAAAAATGCAAGTAACTGTCGCTTCTCAAACTACAGTTCCGCTAGAAATAGAGGAAGACACGTTTGAAGCTTTCCAAACTTTTATTCTTCCTTTAGTTAATGACCTTGTTATTAATAAAGAAAAAGCTTGGGTTGTTTTTGAGATTACCCCTGACGATGAAAAAACTAATTAACACCTGTTGATCCGAATCCACCATCCCCGCGTTCCGTCTGGGATAGATCATCCATTTCAACAAACTCCGCTTGTTCAACTTTTTGTATGACAAGTTGAGCAATACGTTCCCCTCTTTTTACTTCAAAGGTATTTACGGGATCGGTATTAATCAAGAGAACCTTTAGTTCTCCTCTATATCCACTATCTATTAACCCTGGAGAGTTGAGACACGTCACCCCATTTTTAGATGCTAAACCACTTCTCGGCTGGATAAATCCTGCATATCCTTCTGGGAGTGCAATAGCGATACCTGTTGGTACTAGGGCTCTACCTCCTCCTGGGGCAAGAATGGTTTCTTCTGCAGCTATGAGATCACAACCTGCGTCCCCAGCTTGAGCATATTTGGGTAAAGGTAGATCTAAATCAAGTCTTTTTATCGGTAGTTTCATCACGCAGGAAGCGTAGCGACTATTTAAGTTCGCTGCATAACAAAACAAGATTCTTTGCTTGCGTACGAACTGCTCCGGAATGCCATAGAATCAGCGAGATGCTTGCTTGGATAGATCTTGAGATGACCGGACTTGATCCGGAGGTAAATGTGATAGTTGAGATCGCTACGTTAATTACGGACGATGAGCTCCAAATTGTTGCTGAGGGACCAAATCTTGTGGTGCATGCATCGGAAGCAGAGCTAGAAAAGATGGATCCATTTGTTTTAGAGATGCATACGAGAAGTGGTCTTTTGCCAGAAATTAAGGCTTCTAAAATAGATATCAAAGAAGCGGGGGCTCTGACACTCGCATTTTTAAAAGAGCATATTCAAGTAGAGAAATCTATTCCTTTATGCGGAAATTCAATTGGAACGGATAGAAGATTTCTCGCAAAATCGCTTCCGGAAATTGAGGATTTTCTTCACTATAGATCCGTTGATGTTTCTAGTGTGAAAGAACTTGCGAAACGATGGTTTCCTGAAATACTGGCTGATGCCCCGAAGAAAAATGGTGGGCATAGGGCTATGGAAGATATAAAAGCTAGCGTTGAAGAGCTCCGGTTCTATAGATCAAGAATGTTCGATAGCACCGAAGAATAGATATGACGCACTCACATTCTGAAGATACAAAAAAAGAATCAGCGAATGATGGTGAGGTGAGACGTCCCAAAAGAGAAGAGCAGGAACCAGCAAGCGAAATTGTTTCCGAAGTTGCTCCGAATGTCCTCCGAACACAGCTTCCGGTTAATCTTCCTGGTCTTGGACACGTAAATTGTTATGTTCTCGAAGATAAAGAAGGCATCGCTGTTATTGACCCTGGCTTACCTGGAGATGATTCCTGGGCAGCTCTGACAGCTCGACTAAAAACAGCGGGGTATAAAATTGCTGATATTCATACTGTTATCGTTACCCACTCTCACTTCGATCATTTCGGTTCAGCTGAACGTATACGAGAAACTACTGATGCCAGTATTCTGACACACGAAAACTTTAGGAAGGCTTTCAACCGCACTGAAATTTTAGAAAACGAGGATTCTGCTGCTCTAGATCCAAATTCTGACGATGCGCAACAGCAAGTTATTGAGCGAATATTTTCAGAAAGGCTTCCTTGGGGAACGAAACGAACCATGCCTCCGCCAGAAGAAATAGACCGTTTTAAGAAAATGGGGCGATTTAATTCTTCTTGGTTTCGCACACCGGAACCAACGATAGAAGTTACCGATAATGAATCTATACGTCTTGGTGGCCGTGAGTGGCTATCCATTCATACGCCTGGCCATACAAATGACCACTTATGTTTATGGGATCCCGAATACGGAGTGATGTTTTCTGGAGATCATGTGCTACCAACGATCACACCACATATTGGTGGTATTTCACCTGAACTAGATCCTCTCGCAAAATTCTTTGACTCCCTAAATAGAATGACGCATTTCGAAAATGTGTCTATAGCTCTTCCTGCACATGGTCACCCATTTGCAAACCTTGGAGAGCGCTCACTTGAGATTATTGACCATCACGAAGAGAGACTTGAAACCATCCGAACAGCTGCTGAACAGCTTGTTAACGGTTCCGTGACTGACTATATGAGAGTGCTTTTCAGCGAAAGAGCTTGGGGAGATATGGCAGAGAGTGAAACATTTGCCCACCTAGAACATCTCAAAGAATTAGGTGAATTAACTCGTAAAACTGAAGATGGATTTATGACGTACCAACTCAAATCTTAGAAAGTGATACTCTTCGGATTTAATTCACTTGACACATTCAATATTCAATGCTGCTCTTTAAAGAGCTACTTAATTTAAATAAATACACCTTTGTTCATAGAACTTGGGTGGAGTACGAAGAAAAACACAATATGCTAATGACCTGTTCAACCAGAAAGGAGAAATAAATGGGTGCACGAAATTTTGCTCTCAATAACAACTCGGCGTTATCCGCTTTGAATTTCTCCTGCGCGAACACGGCTAGTTCTACCTTTCGAGAATTTACTCAATTCTCTCTGGTAAATCCATTTACCACATCCCATAAAGGCCATTATGCAACAACGGCCTTTAAGCCATATTCTGTCCGGCCCAAGGAGTTTGCGTACTAGCTCTCAAACTGCGAAGTACTTCCTTAGGCCGTCGGAAAATCCGGCGGTCTTTCTGCTTTTTACCTAACTAACCAATTAAAGGAGACATAATGATAACAACTAATTACACAGCTGAAGAATGGCAAGCGTACGCAGAATGTGCGGCGCCTAGCGTTAATAATGACGTTTTCTTCTCTGAAGAAATTCATGAAATAGCTGCAGCAAAGAATATATGTTCTAACTGTGCTGTTATATCACCCTGTCTGCAAGGGGCTATCGAAAGGAACGAATCTTGTGGGGTCTGGGGTGGACAATTATTCATGAATGGGAAGGTACTAATGGTGAAAAGGCGACGCGGGAGACCATCCAAAGTTCCGCGGCCTGAAGAACAAATGCCAGAAATACCAGTACCTGAACATCTACAGGATCTTCTAAAAACAGCTTAAAGAAACATCAGTTCCTCTCTCATCCCACGTCTCGTGAAGCAACGGTTTAAGCGAGCTTCTAGTAAACGGACTGCTCCCAGTGCCCTAATGGTGCTGGGAGCAGATGAGAGATGCATTGAAGGAATAGGGACAAGTATCAAATTTGGCTCGATCCACGCTAGTTTCAAAGAGTGCGAGTGTTACATTTATTCTTTGCCTTTTTAGCAGCAGGTGCCATTCTTGCGCTGGGAATAAGGATATACGATTCCTCTGCATCTTCAGAAAAGGAATTTGCATCTTTTACTGAATTACCTCAATTACAAGAATTAAGAGAATCTGATGGTTCAACTTTCGAAGCTTCTTCGCTTTTAGGAAAAAATCTCGTTGTCAATTTTTTCGCATCTTGGTGTGAACCTTGCAAAAGAGAAATTATAGAGATCCAGAAAATTCATAACGAAGATTACCGTAGTGATGACGCTGCATCTTTCTTTGGCGAAAAATCAGTTTTATTTGTTGGTATTAACAGTTCAGAAACAGATGAAGTCAAAGCTCAGGAGTTAATTTCAGAAACTGGAGCCTCCTACCTCATGTTATTTGGAGATGATGGAACTCTTCTCCAGGAAGTTGGAGCTGTTGGGTTACCCTTTACGATTTTTGTTGATGTTGAGGGAAAGATCGTAGGAAAACATTTAACTGCCATGTCTGCACCGGACGTCCTCAAATTAATGAAGAAGTACTTTAATAATGATTAGTGTTGATCTCGCCTTTCCTCTTGCTGCTGGTTTGATTGCAGCCTTTAATCCTTGCGGGTTTGCTATGTTACCCGCCTACCTTTCATATTTTCTAGGTATAGAGACAAAATCAGGAACGGATAAATTTCTCAGCATTTTGAATGGGTTAAAGGTTTCATTAGCTCTATCAATGGGTTTCGTCTTTGTATTTGCCTCTTTAGGTATTCTGACAAACACTCTGATATCTGAAGCCAGCATTGAAAGTCGCGCTGGATATATCACATTAGGGATAGGTATTCTGCTGATTCTTTTAGGACTTTCTATGATCCGAGGATTTCACCCAGTGTTAAACATTCCTAGGTTAAAAGTGTCTGGAATTAACCGGCAACTGTTTTCAATGTTTATGTTTGGAGTTTCCTATGCCTTTGTTTCAGTTGGATGTTCCGCACCGATCTTCTTTATCACAGTCGGAGGTTCCTTTAGTAGAGATGGAGTCATCGATGGTATAGCTGTATTTATTGCATATGCGCTGGGTATGAGTATTGTCATAACAGTTTTAACAATCAGCCTTGCTATTGCCCGTTCTGCTATTGCTGAACATCTTCGTAGCCTACTCAAACATCTAAACGTTATTTCTGGTTTCTTTCTCGCTATCTCTGGATTTTTTCTAGCAGCGTATGGCTGGTGGGAAATCCAGGTGACGAGAGGAAATTTTGAAACGAACCCGTTAGTGGACCTTTCTCTTCGCGGTTCAGGTCGCTTAAGTAACTGGGTTAATGATGTTGGTGGTGGAAGATTTGCTATGGCATGTCTTTTGATTGTTATCGGTTTTCTTATCTGGATTGGTAGTAGCCAAATTATTAACCAACAGAAACGGATTTCATTCAGAGGTTCCTATTTGGGTTTGGTGATCCTAATAGAGATAACTCTTTATGAATTCAATCTACTGTTCGTACCTTTTGTACGAACAGTAGATGACCTTCCCGCCCGAATTCAGAATTGGTTTTTGAATCCACTTCGCTGGGCAGCATTTTGGGAGGTTATTTTCTTTCTAAGCTGTCTAGCTTTCTCTATTTTGGCAATCCAAACACAATTACGAAAACGAAGAACTTCACATGAACATAAAAAAGATGCATAAGATAAATCAAATGTCAGATGTGAAAGAAGAACTTTGTATCCGTTCATCTCTTGGTTTTATGGCTTACCACGGTGGGACATTAGAAAAAGCAACTGATGTAGTCGCCCGCGAAGCAGCTGAAATTACAGGATCGTCATATTACGGCCTTATACAAACCGCTGATGACCCAACGCATTTCCCATCAACCCAAATGATTGACGATAAATCTGAGGATTTAGAGACTTTTCTCAATCACGTAGAAATTGTTATAACTATCCACGGGTATGGTCGGGAACATCTATTCCACTCAGTCCTATTGGGGGGTCAGAACAGATCACTTGCTGTTCACTTAGCTGCTTTCCTTAGAGTCGCCTTACCCGAGTATTCATTTGAAACCTCTTTAGATGAAATACCTAAAGAGTTACGGGGTTTGCACCCTAAAAACCCAGTGAATATTCCCCCCCTCGCAGGAGTGCAATTAGAACTTCCTCCAACATTGCGGTGGAATCGGGAAGAGTGGGGATGGTCAGATAATGGAGGTATAGGTCGAGCGAAACAGGTTGATACGCTAATTACGTCCCTTAGTAGCGCTGTGAAAGCTTGGCCTCTATAACTTTGGAAAAAATACTAGACCTCTGTTGGAAGCGGAAACCTAACCGTTACCAGTTTTTGACACAAGGAGCTTTCAATGTTCTCTGCGTACTTATGGTCTCCGCCCCCAACAGGGGTCTTTACCCATTAAAGACACAAGATGGTTCTATTTCCTAGTCGTGAAGCATGACGTAACAAGAACGTAACAAAAAAGGTGGAAGATTTTTAGAAATCCTCCACCTTTATAATTTCTGCGCTTTGTTACTAGCTATATTCTCAACTGATCATTCTGTTATAAGTAACATCAAATGTGGGATCGAATAGCTGAACGCCTTCGGCAAACAATTCAAGATAACCTTCATCTACTCCCCAAGTCTCAACCATTCCTCTTAACTCTTGCAAAGAGTCAGCGTAATTAATGAAGATAAGCTCATATTGATCACCGGTTACCGGAGCAACAATCCCCGCTTCAGTCCCAGTAAGTTCCGAAACATAATCTGCCGTCCGTAGCATCCAGTCAAGTCCTGCATGCATGTGTTCACTTTTCACACGTCCTCTATGCATTTGAGTAAAGGATTTTCTTTCCCCCGGTTGACGAAGTACTTGCCCGATTTGGTCTTGGACTTCACTAACGAATGAAGTAAACAAATTGATAGTTCCAACTAACTCTGGATCAGACATATAACTTTCAGTGAATGATTGGTAGTCATCTAATGTTGACCAAAATCCTGTTATCCATAGTTTGTTTGGATTTCCACCGATCTCTGAGGAGGTGGCCATCGCTGAACCATATTTTTGGTTCATTTCTCCAATAAGTTGTGTCCCCACTGAGATAGTGTCTTGGAGTCGTCCTGGTAGTGGAGTTATTTCCCTCGCTGTTACATACATAAATAATCCTTAAATGGTTTTTCCGGCTTCAGAGGGTTTTCCCTCAACACACTATTTAGTGTCCGGTGATACTAGCGGAAGTTAACAAAATTAATTATTGTATGCAAACCTACAATTAATGCTCTTTATATTTCAAACTTAAATAAAAGCTTTACTTCTATCAAAGCATAAGAATTTATGGTGCGAGTCTTTGAATATCCCAGTCATCATTAATTCTGCGGTAACGGAATCGGTCATGTAATCGATCAGGTTTGCCTTGCCAGAATTCAATTACTGTTGGGGTTACTCTGTAACCACCCCAGTTCTCTGGGCGAGGAATTTCTTTGCCCTCAAATTGGGTCGTTATCTCTTTATATTTTTTGAGAAGCATTTTGCGGTCATTGATTATTTGACTTTGTGGTGAAGCCCAGGCTCCTATTTGGTGCCCTCGAGGGCGTCCGGAGAAATATTCATCAGATTCTTCTCTGGTGGCTTTCTCGATGGTTCCTTGGATTCGCACTTGGCGTTGCAATGGTAACCAACCGAAGGTCAGGGAGACTTTGGGGGTTTGGGCAAATGATGTTGCTTTATCACTGTTGTAGTTAGTAAAGAATAGGAATCCCTCATCGTCTATTTTTCTTACTAGAACAAAGCGAGATGAAGGAAATCCATCATCATTGATACTTGATACAACTGCTGCGTCAGGTTCATGTACCCTCACTTCGATTGCTTCGGTGTACCAGAGTTTAAATTGCTGTATAGGGTCATCTAGTATTCGATTGTTGCCAACACTCATTGCCTGAGTTCTCTCTTATAAGTTTTGTTCTACCTATTCTCTCATGACTTTCGTTGTTAGCGTTGATTCTTCTCCGTTAGGTACGTTGTAGTGCATCTTCTCCTATGCGGATTACTGGGAAATGGTCTTAGATTTTCATTGGCATCGTATTTTCGCCGGTAACGTCATTGAGCATGGATAGGAAATCTCTCACCATGGTTTTTATCGGAGGCATGCTTGGGGCCTGTGCACGCTGGGGCTTGCTCGAACTGCTTCCTGCGACTGGAATCTGGCCTTGGCAAATTTTCCTCATCAATGTAGTTGGGTGCGGTCTACTTGGTGTTCTCATCGGAGGGTCTCACCTGAAAGGCCAATGGTTCGCTGGTGCTACCACTGGTTTTTGCGGAGCATTTACGACATTCTCAGCTTTTTCAGTTGATTTAGCTGAATTTATTAGGGATGAACGATTTCTAATTAGTGCTTCGTATTTATTTGCTTCAATTAGTGCGGGATTACTGGCATACGTTTTCGCGAAACAGTCAATTTCGGCTCGAATGGATTCAAAATGAACCTGATTTTAATGACGATGCCAATCCTAGCTTTTTGGCAAAACAATTCTTTATTGGCTGCTACATGTTTTCTTTTCGTAGCTGCTGTTGGTTCACTATTACGTTGGGGTTTTCAACTATGGGGATCTTCGAGGCAATGGTTGGGAACGCTTTCTGCGAACCTTTCTTCTTCTTTCCTTTTGGGCTTGCTTCTAGCTAGTGATCTCCACCCTACGACTGTCACAATATTGGGGGGAGGATTTTTAGGGTCATTGTCAACTTTCTCAACTGTAATAATGCAAACTGCTGATGAATCTTCGAATGGAAACCGATTCACTGCATATGCTTACCTTTTGATGACTATTGGATTAGGCGTTCTCCTGGCGTTCATTGGTTTGGAAATTGGGGATCATTGATCTAAAACTAATTGATATGGATAATCGTGTGGAGTTAGTTGTTTGGTCAGATTTTCTTTGACCATGGTGTTATGTCGGGACGGTTCGTCTCGATGAAGTCAAAGATCATTTTGGAGAAAAAGTTTCTATTTCTTGGAAAAGTTTTCTTTTAAAATCCGGATCAAAAGTTCCTGAACGTGAGAAATTCATCAACTACACACGAGGTTGGCAAAAGATGGGAGACCTTGAACCACGTGCAGATTTTCAACCATGGTCTACTCAAAATGCCCCGCCTTCAGGAAGTCTTCCTGCACAAATTGCGCATAAGATTGTCGTATCTGAGTGGCCCGAAATGGCGATGGATATGCATTACAAGTTATTAAAAGCATATTTTTCTGAAAACCGCACTATTTCAAATTGGGATGTTCTTGCTGACTTGGTCTCTTCAATAGGAGGAGATTCAGGTCATTTTCTTTCGGTAGTTGATGAGAAAAGAGAAATTTTTGCAGATGCGGTGATCTCAGAACACAATGAGGCAATTAATCAAGGAATTACAGCTGTTCCTACTGTGCTTATTAACAATGTTCTTCCCGTACCGGGTGCTCAAGAAACTGAAACATACATTAATTGGATAAGTCGTATTATTGAAAGAACTGAGGGAATCTAATGGTCTATCAAGCTCGGAAGGGTTTCTTGTAGTCGTTTACGGTCAATTTTGTCCGTTGCATTTCTTGGTATTTCTTGGATGCATATGAGTGCCTCCGGCAACTTATATGAAGCAAGATCTTTTTCTCCAAATTGACGAATTTCTTCTAGGGTTGGTGGGTTGTCAGGATCTAATGGGACGACCACCGCTACTCCAATTTCTCCCATGACCTCATCTGGTCTGGGGACAATGACGATTTCAGAAACTTTGGTATGGCCTGCTAGAACTCCTTCTACTTCTAGTGGGAAAATATTGTATCCTCCGCGTATGAACATCTCTTTTGTCCTTCCTGCAAGGACAAAACAATTGTTCTCATTGATATAAGCTAAATCTCCTGTTTTGAGCCAACCATCTTTGAGAACCATCGCTGTTGATTCTGGATCATTCCAGTAACCACTCATTACTGCTGGAGAAGATAACCAAATTTCTCCTATTTCACCATTTGGAAGTTCTTGTCCTGCGGCATCGCATATCTTCGCTTGGACTCCTTCACGCGGTTTGCCTACCGTATGTAATGCCTCGCTATCATCTGCGTCTAGACGTGTCCCGAGTCCAATTCCTCCTGACTCGGTTGAGCTATATCTAATTGACCACGGAGCTCCGAATCTTTCTCTCCCAGCTCGAATGAGATCTGGGGAAGCAAATGCACCTCCGGTAACGATTGCTTTGACAGAGCTGAAATCAAGGGATGCAATATTTTCTTGTTTGAGCATGAGCGCTATTTGTGGAGCTATAGCACTTACTGACGTCATTTGATGGTCGTGGATCAATTGAAGGATTTCTTTTGCATTCCATTTTTCAACTAGATACGTAGTTCCGGCAGAAGAAAGCAACCATGGCAATTTTGTCATTACCCCTACATGCGCAAATTCAGTACTCGCATAACGATGACCGCCACTACCCCAGGAGCCGCCTGTGTCAAGATCACTTATTGCTTGTAATTGCTTGTTAGTAAACCAAGCCCCTTTAGGTTTTCCAGTACTACCTGATGTAAAACAAATACATACTGGGCGATTCAGGTTAGGTTCTAATTCACTAGGCTTTTCAGCGAGAAGGCGTTGTTTGAGCATTATCTGGTTAGTGCTTTGATTAAGTTGAATTGTTTCAGACCTGTATTCGCGCCCAATGCCTGTCTCATAACCTGTTGCCGTTATCACTAAGTCAGGGTTAAGGATTTCTAATGCTTCCTGACGTTCGCGAGAAGTTAAACGTGGATTTATCCCTGCGGTGATTCCGCCAACTTTTGCTACTGCGAGGTAAGAAATTATGTATTCAACATGACTAGGGAGACAAAGAGCTACTACAGAACTTTCAGCTATTCCACTTTTGTTAAGCCAAGCACCAACTTCGTCTGAAAATTGATCTAATTCTTGATACGTAATTTCTACTTCTCTCGCGGTTTTATATGCGACTTTAGAACCGTGTTCTCTAGTTACAATTTTTAAAGAGGTAGCGAGCATGTCGTAAGTTTCCCACGTGATTATTCCTTTAGGTAACCAATTGATAAATGTTTATATCAAATTTAGAAAATGTATTTGCAATATTCATCTGAGTAACCCCTAATGGCCGGTAGTCTCTCAGGAGTGATTGATTTAAAGAAACTCCGTGATGATGATACCTACAGGTTAGGTGTTGTCCGTAAAGGGATTGAACCCGAAGTTCTAGATGATGTTCTAGACAAAGAAGAGAAATGTAGGAAACTACAACAAGAAGTTGAAGATCTTCGTTCTCAGCAGAATGCAGCTTCTAAAGAGATCGGGCAAGCTTCCCCAGAGGAAAGAGATGAAAAAATAGCTGCAGCATCAGCTACGAAAGAGCTTTTGCAAGCAAAAGAAAGTGACTATGGGTCTCAATCTGAATTATTAGAAGAGTTAACAATTTCCTTACCTAACCCCGCTCATGTACGTTGCCCAGATGGCGGTGAAGATGATTTTGAAATTGTAGAAGTTATCGGAGATTGCCCAACTGCTCCCCCTATGACTCATGCTGAGTACGGAGAATTTATGGGGTGGGTAGAGACTGAAAAAGCTGCAGAGAATATGGGCAGTCGGTTTGCGTATCTTAAGAATGAGGCTGTCTTACTTGAATTTGCACTTGTGCAATACACTATGTCGAAATTAGTGAGCAAGGGCTTTACCCCTGTCGTAACACCAGTTCTTGTTCGTGAACAAATGATGATTGATGCAGGGTTTTTCCCAACGGACAGAAATCAGGTTTACGAACTTCCCAAAGACGACCTTTTTTTGACTGGAACTAGTGAAGTTGCCCTTGCAGGTCTTCACCGTGGTGACCTACTCGAAAGTGAAGATGTACCGATTCGTCTAGTTGGATATTCATCCTGTTTCCGACGTGAAGCGGGGACCTATGGGAAAGACACAACTGGTATCTTCAGAGTTCATCAATTCGATAAGGTGGAGATGTTTTCGTTCTGTAACCCTGAAACTTCTTGGGATGAACTAGAAATGCTTCGTGGAATTGAGCAAGAAATATTAACTGAGCTTCAATTACCGCATCGAGTTATTTTGGTTGCAGCTGGAGACTTAGGTGCTCCTGCTTCGCTCAAATATGACTGTGAAGTCTGGCTTCCATCAGAAGGTCAATACCGGGAGTTAACCAGTTGTTCTAACTATCTTGATTTTTCTGCACGTCGGATGAAAACCCGAATTCGGAATTCAGAAGGGAATCAACTTGCACATACTTTAAATGGGACTGCTTGTGCAGTTGGGAGAACATTAGTGTTTCTTATGGAACATTGTCAGCAAGAGGACGGAAGTTTCGTTGTGCCTGAAGTGTTAAGACCTTTCTGTGGGCTTGAAGTAATTCAACCTCCTACTGCTTGAGATTGATATCAGTCTCTTTCTCTTTTAAATCTGATTGGTTCTGACTTTCTACAAGTACCATTTCGGGGCTATTTTTTCTGCTCCATTGGAAAAATCTACTACCAATCCAAATCCAGAGGTAGATCCCGCCGATGAGTTTCATTACCAGACCAGCTAATTGTTGATCTGTTGTAATATCTATCCCCCATAAGCGAACTGAATGATCATACGCATCGTAAAGGGCGCCGCCAGCAAATGTGAGAAATCCTGCAGGAACGGTTGGAATGACGGACATGAGGAAGAGGTAAACCATTTGGGCTGGAAGACTTTTTCTAAGTTCAGGTAGCGGACTCATCACTGGTATCCACATCCAAAGTGAAGCAAAGAAGACTATGAGGTGTACGAAATAATGAAATGGTCCATTCTCAATTGAGTAATTCACTGTGAATGGAAGGTGTGTGACGATTATTACAAAGTTGTAAACGAATCCTGCAACAACTGGTCTTGTCAATTGGCTAATCACTTTACCAGTTTTTCCCGTCGGCGAGATAAGTAGTCTTGCTAACCAATTTGGGAAGGCAAGGAGGAGTAAGGGAGGGACAATTAGTGAAATGATTAAATGTTGGAGCATGTGTGCCGAATAAAGGTATTCTTCTGAAATATCATGCATCGGCCAGTCTGAAGCGAACCATAGGCTGAACATTGCTGCCATGAATGCCATTGAATTTGTTCTGGTGTAGATGGGTTCGTCGGCTTGAACCGCATTTGGTCCTACAATTTTTACTGCATAAAAAGCGAGAAGGAATCCGCCAAGGATTATGATCCACACTTCAGGGTGGAATTGGAATCGCCAAATGTCACTACTTGCTGCAAGGGTCACAGTTTTAGCCTGCCACGCGTTAATCGAGAAGTAGCAATTTTGGACAATAGTTGTTGCAAATTGACTCTAGGTAGTTAAGACTTTTTTGAATTTTTCTGCATTATTAATGGTGGCTTCCATCGCCGCCTTTAAATGAAAAACCTAACCAAGAACCGGTGATTGCTGGGGGAAGGAAAAGAAATAGGACTTTAATGATGACATTCCAATTTGGAAGAAATCCCATCGCGAACGCCATAATAAAATAAACTGGCCAGGCAATACACATGCCCATAACCATCATCTTTGTGAATACTGCATTGTCATCTCGTAGATGCATGAAAATCGCTGCGACTAAGAAGAATTTGATAACCATAAGAAAAGATAACGTGAGTACCATGAGCCATTCCGGTGCATTGTGGACTGATTCAAAGTATGTGAAAACTTCAATGGCAGTAAACGCGCCCAGTATGAGAGCTGTTTTAATGTAGATCCAATCTTGTTTTACCCAAGATTCTTCAATTTGTGTTTCTTCTGTTGTGCTCATATTGATTCCTATTGTGGGAAGAGGTAAACGATAGTGAAGATGACGATCCAGACAACGTCAACAAAGTGCCAATATAGCCCTATTATTTCTAGTCTTTCTTCTTGTGCTGATGTAAGTTTTCCTCGCATTGACTGGATGTACATGGACATAAGGAAAATGATTCCAACGGTTACGTGAACGCCATGGAAGCCTGTCAGGGTAAAGAAAGCCGTACCGAAGAGATTTGTTGTGTAGCCAAGTCCTTCTCGATAAAAAACGGTGAATTCGTAAACCTGGCCACCAACGAATATTGCTCCAAGAATTGCTGTTGATAAAA
>Ga0315326_10000105_pt1 | contig 34239 bp, 26 predicted proteins | sample M180m32315metaG_FD_203457 | JGI IMG/M metagenome (GOLD analysis project Ga0315326, IMG submission 203457) | Ammonia-oxidizing marine archaeal communities from Monterey Bay, California, United States - M1 80m 32315 | ecosystem: Environmental > Aquatic > Marine > Coastal | place: USA: California... | reverse complement strand
CTCCAAGATTGAAAATTCTTCATCATGGTATGACGGAGTACATCACCTTTGATTCAGATCTCGATTGGAGCATTGCCGAAAATTTGGATAGAAGAGGGAGTGATGGATTCCAAAATACTGGTTCGAGCTATCAGACTGCAGGAATGGATATTGGCTTATGGCGTCCCTTCAATGCAGTGAAAATCAGTTGTGATGGAAATGCGTCAATTGGAATAATGGGAATGCCACAATTTGAAATTTCAAGTCAAGGACAAGGTGGCCAACCCCAAGGTTACTCTTACACCGCACCGTGCTCGGACACAATTATCGAAATGAACCCCTCTGATGCGATATCTATCAACAATTATCTTTCATTGATTTTCAATGCCTCCGAAGTAATCGATTCAGTAGTCAAGGTCGAACCTATTTCGCTTAGGGCCCCAATTGACCCTGCGATAGATTTCGACTCAGATGGCCAGCCAGAATGGCAGTGGAATGGCACATGGAAACACATGACTGAATTGTATTCGGCGCGAATCGATGGCGTTAATCATACGCCTTCCGATAGTAGAGGATTTGAGACAACCTTCTCTAATACCATCGAATTAAGTGTTGCAATGAGCACAGATATGAATCTAAATCGCTCACTTGAATGGTATGATGATAGAGACGGATGCTTCCTTGTTACCGTAGATGGCGATTGGAGCTGTTGGAATGCTCAGTTGGAAAGATTGGAGTATTCTGATGAGGGTTGGCTTTCAATCTACACCGTCAATAAAACATTGACTGACCCAATGAATCCAGTTATGGATTTCAAACTTATAGGAATTAGAATTGCATCTTCAGTTCCTCATGAATTTTCAATTAATGAATCCATTCTCACTTCAATGATAATTCCCAAAAATAACGGAATAAGCGAATACAATGTCACAATTTCAGCCCAACGCGGCGGGGTTACTTTCAACGGCACTATCGATTATGAACCAGCCTTTGTCGATAATTGGCTCACTTTACCAAGCGATACAATCTATCCCGGGCGTACGGTAAGCGCTACTTCCAATCATGTTGTCCTAGAAGGGCAACCTGCAGTGGAGAAGGTTAGCCTATTCCTCTCCCCTACTCCGCAAATTAGTGACTCTCTAATTGAGATTGAAGTCGACCTGCTTGACACAGGAGGGCGTTTCATTCAGAAACAAGGTGCGGCTTATGCTTCGATTGATTCAAGCAATTCAACATGGGATGGAGTGAATATGACCTGGTCGATAACCGGCCATTGGTTATTCGACGACCTCCCTCGCCTCCATTGGTTAGTGCAGGCCGAGAATGAGTTAGGAGTAATTCTAGGTCCTGCCCATGGAATTACTGGTTCAGGTCTGAACTCAGCTGTGACTAATGACCTTGAAGCGGTTGCATTCGAGGTTAGTGACGGCTTCAGAATGTTATCAGATGCTACCGACCCATCTTGGCCGATGAAGGTCAAGGCCAATGAAACTCTACATGTTAGTGGAGAGGTTAGGTTTTCTGGACTAGCAAATATCCATCCTAATATCGATGATGTCGAAATCAATATCGAATTATTTGCAGGGAATGTTGTAATCTCTACACATGCTACACAAATCGATGAAAATGGAATTTTCGATCTTGATATTGTGACTCCATCAGATACAGATAGTGGACTCAATATGACACTTAGGCCAGTTCTAACTCGAGTAGGTACTCTCGATGCAAATAGTGCAATAGATGTGACGGCAGAGTACCAAAATGCCGAATTCATTCTGGATAATGCTGCTAGTGAGGTAATTTCTCTCGAAGTCGCTGCCCCGGGTGGGCCTCAACCTGCAGATGGTCATGTTTGGTATCCCGGTCAAGACTTGCCATTACGCCTCACGCTTTCTGATGATAATGGGTTACCATCTTCGATGAATATGGTTATTTCAAAGAGCAATCGCGATTGGGAGATTATTCCATTTGCCACTCCTATTGGTGCAACCAATGCAGTAGTCGATCTTCCATTAATCGAAGAATCCAGCATTCCAATTTCAGGTATGACAGAAGGAGATGTTAGAGTATATTTCCTCGGTTATGATTTGGCAGGAAATCCTATTGAAAATGCTGGAAAGTCAAATGCCCCGCTTGCAACAATCCAATATCAGAATAGACATGCGACATTTATCGATGGAGGAAGCCTCGGTATGGATAATACCGATGGTTTCCTATATCCTGGAACTCATCATACATTCAATTTCACACTCAGTGATGAGAATGGTATCGAATCGATTGATACATTGAGGTTTTCACTTGATGGAGACGATGAAAATTGCGAAATCGAATGGATGCCTTGGAGTGGTGAAGTGATAGGCGATTCAGGCTGTTTCATTATTACACCAAGGGTTGAAGCTACTCAAAGACCATTATTCTCTGTCTGGGATGTTAAGATCTTCTTCGAATTACGTTGGGACTTGGAAGAAGACATCGGTTCAGGACCGTTTGTTCCTATGCTCAAATTATGGGATGAAAATGCCCCGCTTGGAGCAGGATTCAGTGCTATTTCTCCACTTGAATGGGATTTGCATTTAGGAGTAGAATTGTCAATTATTGACGCAGATGATGTGAACAGCCCTCATGGTAAATTATTGGATGGGATACTGTATATCCATGGTCAAGATATGGTTGATTTCCAATTATTGGTAACCCATGCTGACACTGATATTCCGGCGCACAATCTTCCGTTCTCAACAGAAATTGAGATGGATTTAATCGGCGATGACCATGAAGAATTGCGTGAAGGCATGAATTCCGATGGAACTTCAGAAATTCGTGTCATTTTCGATCAAGTTAGGTTTGGGTCACAGGTACGAGTAGAAGTGAGATTACACGGAATTGATGGACATGAACGAACGGGCGACGTTGTTACCGTAGTTATCGATAACAATAACCCAACAATGTCGGTATCGCCAGGAATGCTTGTCAGTATCGATTCCGATGAATTATATGAGGTCCCAGTAGAGATCACAGTCCATGACCAAGAAGGATTAGATGGTTCAGCCGTCACAATGTATTGGGAATATATCAGAAATGGCAGAGTTCTAGAAGGCGCAGGGGGCTCGGATACAATCAATGTAATCTATTATGATTCAAAGACCACTATGTGCGGAGAAACTCTTGATATTTCTCCAATCGGTATTGAATTACAGGAGAATGACGGCCTTCTATTTTGGTTCTCAGGAACCGACTCTTCAGGACGGAGCTTGTCAGGCCTTGGCACCAGTAATACTGAACCGATACAACCGGTAATCCGTTGGATTGCATATGAACCCGTACTAGCAGATATCGTAACCGAACCATATCGTCCCGAAGTGGGAGATATTGTAGAAATTGCAGTTTTGGTTCAAAACGATGGAGTTCTTGGTGGGACTTCCTATCTCAGCCTTACAGATGGCGAAGGGCGATTGCTTGGTGAATATGAGGTGAACCTTTCTCAAGGCGAATCAAAAGGATTTAATTTCGCGGTTGAGGTCTGGAAAACCGGCGACCTTGGCCTAGTAATTTCGCTAGACGGAGCGCATGCTCCTGTACCTCTAGCCGATGCGGAAACCAGAGGTGAAAATGCAGGTTCAAACGAAGGAAAATTGCTTGGTTTGGCATTCTTGAGTGTATTTATTGCAGGCATGGTTTTGCTAATTGCAAATAGAAAACACTCCTTGAGAATGGAAAATCCGTTTGAGGAAGAATGATGTCTAATGGGCATAGCCCGTTGGTCATAGCCGGAGTACCCGAGTGGTCAAAGGGGGCGCACTCAAGATGCGCTGCGAAATGCTTCGTAGGTTCAAATCCTACCTCCGGCACTCTCAAAATTTGTTGAGTATTGAGTCTGCTAGTGGCTCAAATGTATCTCCGTGCATATGGGGTGACACTAAATCTGCAACTTCCGTCAATGAATCGAAGCTACCTCCTACAGCAATTGCGTGGCCTACGAGTTCAAACATTGGAATATCATTGGGAGCATCACCTATTGCAAGCACATCGCTTGGACTAATACCCAAGTGTGAAAGTGCAATTTTCAACCCTTCTCCTTTGGATAGTTGGGGCTCCATTAGATGAATCGCAAAGCCAGTTCGCACTACTGAAAGGTCGCTGTATTTAGATGTGGAAATCCAATCTTCTATCTTGGCAAGATCTTCATGTGGAAATAGGCACCATTCCGATTCTCTCCATGCATTTGTTGTGATTCCAGCAGCGTCTATTCCAATATCTTCGGCCATTTCAAAAGCAGCATTTCGCGCTCTTTCTCCATCTGCACGAATAATTGCCTCATCCCAACTAGGGTGCCATATTACGCCACCATTTTCACAGACAATAGGTCCACTAAGTGCAAGGAATCTCCACAACCCGTAAGTGATAGCACGGGTATTCCCGGTACAGAGAATAACTGGAATCCCAGCCTCTTCGAGTCTGCGTAATGAGTGAATTGCACCAGTGTGAATCCGTTTCTCACTATCGGTGATTGTACCGTCGATATCTACTGCGATAGCAAGTGGCATCCATCCCTCTGGTAACCATTGCATAGACCACCCGACTTACGGCGTCTTCAATACGCTTGCGATACGAGCCTTCATGACCGATGGATGACCGCCACATAATGTGTCGAGCGAGGATTCTGACGACATCTTCCTCTCTCTGGAAGATGAAGAGGACAAACCTGCAATTGCCAAAAGCAGGTGGAAGCCCAAGGTCAAATCACAGTCTAAGACTGTGAAAAAGAAAGTCGCCGAAGCCTCTCCGATAGAAGTTGAACCTGTGGATATGGAAGTTCTAGGTGACTACGGCGGAGTTCACGACATCTGTTGGCCTCTTCTTGACATGGATTGTCCAGATTGCGCAAGTAAAGCGATGAAAGCGCTCAATCGCTTAGACCAAGTCGGAGAAGTCAAAGTAAGTGCTACAGATGGTTTAATCAATGTTCAAGTCGACTTTGATAAGGGCGATATTGCAGAACTTTCTACCATCTTGAAGAGCCTTGGAAATGCACCAGACTTACCGCACATGGAAATCAGAGGAGTAAAGGCGGAAGCAATTGCAAACCGGCATGGTATTTCCACCAAAGGCTTGCCACGCCTGTTCCGCCGACAACCTGGAGTCCTTGATTGTGAAATAGACAAGGATGGACGTATTTTGCTTCAAGTCATTACCGATATGGATTCAAAATTACGACAAGCGCAGGAAGATTCCCTGAAAGCGGTTATCGGTTCAACCTATCAATTGAGTGAAACCAAATCAACTAGAATTTCTTCAGCCCAGTGGCGATTGATTGGATCTGGAATAGCATTCATCATGTTTGCCACATTAATTTTATTCGCAATACTTGGAATAGAAAACATGGTCGTTGAATCTTCAATTGGAATTATTGGTGTTCTTGCTGGTGGTACTCGTATGTTCATGCAGGCGCTTGCCAGTTTGAAGAATAGACAATTGGGTTTCCAGGTTCTAACTACTCTTGCAGTATTAGGTGCATCATATCTCCAACATTGGGATGAGGCTTTGATGGTTGTAATACTCGTTGCCTGGACAGAACATATGGAAGGCGATGCCCTAACAAAATCACGTGAAGCAATGCAAGGAGGACTCGATCGACTTCCTCGACTGGCACGCAGAGTCCCAGCACCCAAGTCAAAACCTCTTACAATTACAAAAGAAATCAAACTCGAGATGGCTCCAGTTTCAACAAACTCTGGCCCTGCAATCGAAGAAGTACCGGTTGATTTGATAATGAAAGGAGATTATCTTGAAATCAGGTCCGGAGAATTAATTCCAGCAGATGGGGTAATTATTTCTGGTACAGGTTCGATAAATCGAGCACCTTTGACCGGAGAGAGTGTCCCCGTAGATGTAGGTGCAGGTGACGCAATACAAGCAGGACTAACTCTTGCACGCGGACCTGTCGTGATGAAGGTTGAAGCTAGTGGGGAAGATACTAGACTTTCAGGATTAATTGAAGCAGTGCATTCCTTTAGAGAGCAGCCAACAAGGATACAGGGTACTCTTGAAACATTCACATCAGTATGGGTGCCATTGGTTCTCATAGGTGCATTGGTAGCCTATTTCGCCGTACCGGGTGCGGACTTGAAATTGGTTTTCCTATTGTGGGTAGTTGCTTGTCCTTGTGCCCTACTTCTCGCCACTCCGGTTCCACATGCAGCAACACTTGCCAAAGCATCGCGACAGGGAATAATTGCAAGAGGAGGCGATGTTCTCGAAACCTTATCCAAAGTCAATCTAGCACTATTGGACAAGACTGGAACCTTGACAAGTGGAAAACCTCGAATTGGTGAAGTTGTACTTGCACGAGGCCGTCGTCGAGAGGCAGCAATCGCACTTGCAGCCGGGATTGAAGTTTCATCCAACCATCCTTATGCTCAGGCTGTGATTGCTTTGGCTGAAGAAGAGGGCGTCGATTTCACTTCTGTGTCGTCGATAACCGATGGTGAAAAGGGAGTACATGGCAAAGTTTCAGGCGTTTCAGTTTCAATGGTTAGAGCAGAAGAAGAAATGGTGGGCGGGGCCCTAACCAATGCTTTAGCAAGTGCAAGAAAAGAAGGTCATGGCGCATCTCTACTTCTGAAGGATGGCAAGCCAGTAGCATTGTTCACATTCATTCATGATGACCTAAGGGCAGGTGCTGAAGATTTGATCAAGCGCTTACATTCTCAAGGCATCAATGTAGAAATGCTCAGCGGCGATAATCAAGGTGCAGTAGATGCACTTGCAAAGGCAATTGGCATTCCAGCAAATGCAGCTCATGGAGAAATGACTCCAGAGGACAAAGTAGCCTGGGTGACCGGTCGCTCGAAGACTCATGTTACAATGATGGTTGGAGATGGATTCAACGATGCTGCAGCTATGGCCGCAGCCGATATCGGAATTGCAATCGGTACTGGCGAATCAACCAATCTAGATGCGGCCGATGTATTGATTCCAGGTAATCAAACAGGTCTCATTGCAGATGTATTGGCCCAAGCACGAAAAACGAGTAGAGTGTTGATTCAGAACCTTGCGTATTCAGTGGCAATTACTTTCGTTTTGGTATACTTAGTTCTCACGGGCATTAGTCAGAACCTAGCCTTAATGGTCCTCGTACACGAGATAAGTGTAATTGGTGTTATCATCAATGGAGCGAGGTTGTCTGGTTCCGGTGGAACTATGCCAATGATTTGGGATATAATTCAAGGACTATATACTGAAACTATGTCTTCTTTTAGTGCCTTATTTGAAAGAAATTGAGGTAGGTAAGCAGTCGCTACCTTCAAGCCCCATGGCGCATAAGCCCCGTTTGGTGGACCAATGGGACGACTACATGCCGACCCTGTGAGCACCGCCCTAATGCACCCAACGCGTAGGGCACTGTATGTGGCTTTACTCGAGGCAGATGAATACACTACGGTCCAATTACAGAATCTAGTCAGTGTCGATCGCTACAATCTTTACCACCATCTTCGTAAGTTGGAATCACTAGGCCTAGTCATGAATCATCGTGATCAAGGACGAACCCGGTGGTGGTGCGTAATGGATAGAGTGCCATTACCTTCAGATGGTTCAAGCGCAACCGAAGAAGATACCATTGCGAGGATTGATCTTTCAAATCCAAAAGTTCAGGCTACTGCAAAGCGGTTGATTAGAGAATTGGGTTCGATGACCGGTCAAAATTTGGAACTCGATGGTATTGCGTTGGAGAGTATTGATCTCAAGGGTCGAAGGAACTCTTGATGCAACCGGTCAAGAATGATGATGGGATGGGCGCCATATGTCGGATGAACTGAGTGTCGAATCGAGGATATCTCCGCCCTCGCTTTCTTGTCCACGTTGTGACAATTTATTACCTGCAAGTCTTGGTGAACTCAAGTGTTCCATGTGTGGGGCTGAAGTGAAAGTTGATCACCCAGTTACGAAGAGAAAGTGGCGCGAAGAGAAAGTTGGATGCCCGAATTGTTCCAAGGTTTTGATTGCCGGTGTAGACCGCCGTCCTGCAAACTTACAATGCTCGTCTTGCGAAATCCATTTCGAATTGAGAGTAAATCGGCCTAAAATCGAAATTGCATGCCCGTCATGTGAAAGAAAGTTGCGTATGAATGTCCGGCCAGGAAAGCGCGAGATAACTTGTCCTGCCTGCGATACAGAATTCAAAATCAATTTCTGAGGCCTTACAATGAAAACCACTTGGCGAATGATGGGTATTGCTGATTACATTACCATTGGCAATGGAATTCTTGGTGTTCTTGCTATCGTGTTTATTCTTCTAGCAGTCGAAGATATGCGAGATCCTTACTACAATGGTGGCCTATTGACAGATTATATTTGGACCGCAATGTTTTGTATTCTTCTTTCTGCCTTTGGTGATATTATCGATGGACCAATCGCACGCCGCTGGTCAAAAAGAAGGCTACTAGGAGGCTCCCTTGACATCATGTCCGATTGTATCTCATTTTGTGTTGCTCCGGCACTAATGGTATTCGCAATGTTTGGTAGAATGGGGGAGGCTACACCCCTTTGGACGATTTCTCTGGCAATCGCTTGCTTCTGGGTTATTGCATGTGGAATGCTCCGACTTGCAAGATTCCAGCATGAAAATGGTGGAGATGTTTCGTATTTCCATGGTCTTTCATCACCAGCAAATGCGATGCTATTAATTTCAGCAGCGGCGTTAATTTGGCTCCAGCCTTCTTCAGGTATCGGACCTTCTCTTACTGAATGGGATTGTTCATGGTGTTGGGGAGAGGGAGAAAAGCCATTTTTAGATTTCATTATTCTTCCTCTTCTATTCTTTAGCGGTGCTATGATGATTTCAGATAGACCAATGTCAAAACTCAAGAGTGGTATGACGATGCGTTTGTCAGTAGTACAATTTGTAGCACTTCTTTTTGCAGTAATACATGCAATGACCCTCACGAGCAAAACTGATGCAGGCGAAGATCTCTCGGGAACATTATTCACGATGTTTTTATTCTCAATTTCGTTCTTTTTCGTAATTGCATATATCCTCGGCGGTCCTCGTTTTGTTGAATTTGAAAATTCTCTTGCCGATGAATAGTAATGGCGAATCTCATCAGTCGTATAAATCGCCACGCGCGGCTATTCAAGCAACGCGCTCCTTATCTATCATGAGAAAGGCATCAGATATTGGATGGGGATCCTATGAGCGTCAGCGAAAGCAAGTCAACAACAGGTGGAGGCCTTCGAAAGAAGGCTGCAAATGAGTCACAACTCGACCTATCTTCACTGCGCGCACAGTTCACGTCCACGCCATCTCCGTCCCTGGACCAGACTATGATGCAGAGTTCCCGATTCAGAGAAGAAGAAAGGCTCCGAGCCAATCTTCGAAGAGATAGCAGAATGCGCCGTGAAGCGCTTGCTGAGAGGATATCCATAATGCAGGATAACATGGCTAGTGACCTATCTCGCCAACATGAAATGACTCTTGGTGCACTTGAATCAGATTTGAGATCACAGATGGAAGATGAACTCTCTCAACTCGAAAGCGAGACTCTAACTCGCGAAGAACTTAGACTCAAAGAAATGCACGAATTACGCCTTTCGCGTGAAATCGAAGCATTGAAAGAATCCTTAGAAGTTGAACAAGACCGTAAACTCGAGGAACACAGGGGCGTGGTAATTAGCCACTTGGAGAGTCAACTCTCTGAGGAACATCGCCGTCGTATTGCTTTCCAAAGAGAAAAGATGGAAATTGAATTCAATCAAGCTCTACAGAGAAGAATCCTCGACTTAGAAGCAACCATCAAGGCGGAAATGGTCAGTCGATTCGACAATCTCGAACAAAACGAGGTCGACAGACTTGAAGAAAATCAATCTCAGCGTCTTGCAGAGCGCGAAGAATCTTTGCGACGCGGAATTCGAACAAGACTGGAACAGCAACTCAAGTTACGTCTCAAGCAACGTGAAGCAAGAATGCGTGCAGAATACGAGCGCCGAAGTCTTCGTCTTGAAGAGGACATTGCTGCCTCTATTCAGGAAGAACTTGAAACTCGCCTTCTTGCTGAAACCGAGGATCTTGAAGAACGAATGCGCCAGGATGTTGAACTCGCTGTCGCTCGACGCCGTGAAGAACTTAGAATTGAAATCGAGAAGCAACTTGAAACAAAGAATTCTGAGAAACTTGCAGACCGCAAAGGCCGTCTTCGAGAGAAGTACGACCTTACTTTCTCCAAAGCAGTTGATGATATCTCGCGCTCACTAGAATCTGAAATTGAATCTGAATTAGAAGCACGAACCGATCAAGAATTCAATTCATATCGAAATGCGAGAGAAGCAGAGATTCAGAATCGCCTTGCAAGATTCCGATATGAGCGTGAATCTGAACTCAGGGACCAATTATCAGAACGATATGATGGTAAGAAAGCAGAGTGGTCCGAAAGATTGGAAATTGAATTTACTGCACGTGAAGAAGCAGCACGAAAGGCGATTATGTCAGAAGTTGATGGCCGCCTTAGAAACGAACGCATCACTCATGAGACCGACCTTGACTTACTCAAGGAAGAGACGGTGCTCGAACTTGAAGTTGAGATGGAAGACCGTCTCTCCGAATTCCGCACTCGCAAGGAAGATGAGGTTGCAACTCAACTTGAGCGCCAACTCGACAAGCGCGAAGAAATCATGCGTAACAAGGCACTCATTGAGGTACGCAAGCGTGAAGCAGGAATCAGAGCCGAAATCGAAGCTCAACTTGGTGTCAAGAGAGCTGAAATTCGCGATAGGCTGTCAACCCTTACTCAACAAATGGATGACTTCCGAACAATGGCTGAGACCAAAATGCGCGAATCTATTGAAGGCAAGGTCCAAGGACAAATCGATACAGAAGCTGCACGACTTGCAGAACAAGAGACAGAATATGCTGAACTTCAATCTCAGGAAGGAAGAGTTGGAAAGCGCCAAGATTGGCTCAAAGCAATTTCTGGCCAGGGCACTCAAACTGCCCGGCCACAGATGGGTATGGATCCAACAGCACTTGGTGCAAGGCCTGATGCGCTTGGCGCTACAGGTGGCCGACCATTACGTGGCGCTCTTGCACAGGCAGCAGCCCAACACAAACCATCGATTGGACTTGGTGGAATGCGTGCTCCAACCTCTACGGCGAAAACTCTCGCTGGAACAGTACCTATTCCAAAGCCGATCAAAACTCCACTTGGCGGTGGCCTAAATCAACCGGCTTCCGCTGGAGTAGTTCTACCGCAACCAACTCATCATAAGGTTGTAAGGCAACCAGTATTGCCTAAGCCAATTCAAGTCGAACCGGTAATTGAACCAGCCATTGAGCCGATTCCTGAGCAAATCACAGAAACTATCCCAGAGCCAGAAGCCGCTATTGAGGAAGTAGTGGAAGAATCTGAGAACATCGACGAAATTATTGAAGAAGTTTTTGAAGAGGCAATTGAAGAAGAGATAGCTGAAGAAGCAGCGCCGGTATTTATGACGCCAATTAAGTCACTTAAGATAGCGAGGAATCCTTCTGTAGCACAATTAACACCAGTGGAATCAACAGTTCTATCTCCGGCAAAGAGACGAGGACCACCTCCAAGTTCCGCACGTGGGCAAAAACCAGGTCAACCAAAAATGGCCACTCTGAGCCCCGTGAAGAAATTGAATCCAGTAAGGCAGCCTACTACAACATTGAAGGTTGTATCTACTGAAGAAGAGGAATGAACGGCCATAATCTGAAATCCGTGCCTTTCTTAGGTCACTGAGTACTCCCCCCTAACATGAGGAAATTTCTCGCACTTCTATTAGCGGTGCTTTTGCTACCATCGGCCCCCAGTGCTTTTGCTTCTACCACTCTCTTAGAAGTGGGAGTTGTTGAGAGTGTTGAAGGGCGATTAATTCACATTTCCTTTTCTTCAGAAAGTACATTGATGACCCTTTCTACCGATGGAAATTTCTCTGAATATTTCTGGGGAGATGGTGAATTAATTCATCAGTACACCGTTGACTTAAATGTCTCAGCAAAATCAGCAACACCTGATTCCACGGGATTACAGGTTGCTATTGCTCATACAGAAGGAGTTATGATTTTCAATACAGAGTTACGAATTCCCACAAAAACTTACAATATTTCAAGCACAATTGATTCAGTTGTTTGGGATACAGAAGGACAACTCTGGTTTGGACAGAATGGCGGGGAACGTCGTGCTAAAGAGTACGATGATACCCAATGGACAGGCGTGGCAACAAATTCTCACAACACGGCAATGACCTCGATGACCATTATCTCTGACGATAGAATTGTCACAGGAGGAAGAGATAATTTGGTCAAGGTATTCGCCCAAGATGGAACCCTTTTACAATCATTATCTGATTATACGTCGTATCCTTCAGTTCTGGTAAGAGATGGCAATGGTATGTTACTTGTCGGAACTGCGAATGGTCAAGTTGTTCGTTATGATGTTACAACTTGGAACAAAGAGAGCATGGTAATTTCAAGTGGAGAGAGCGTTAACTCGATTTCATTTGATTCAAACGGTGACCTAATGGTGGGCACCCTCAATGGAATGATGCATCTTGTTGATAGTTCTACATTTACTGAGAGCGATGTTTATGATTCCCCAGGTAGAGTATTACTAGGATTCTTTGGACCTGATGAGGAATTATATATTGTTTCAGCATTTACCACTACTACCAAATTCCGATTATTCGACCTTGATACTGATGATGATGGCGTTACAGATAGCCAAGATGCATTCCCTACAGATCCAAGCCAGGATACCGATAGCGATGGTGATGGCTATGGAGATGATTCATCTGGAAATATGTCCGATGCATTCCCTGACGATGAGACTCAATGGTCAGACGTTGATGGGGACGGCCATGGTGACAATCCTGATGGCACTTCTTCAGATGCATTCCCCAATAACGCAGATCAGTGGCAAGACAGTGATGGTGATGGTTGGGGTGATGATTCCAATGGAGAAAATGGTGACAGATACCCTGACGATAGTACCCAGTGGGCGGATAGCGATTTTGATGGCTTCGGTGATGAAGTGAATGGAACAAATGGCGATGAATGCCCCACTGTCAATGGTTTCTCGACCGAAGACCGACTAGGTTGCAAAGACTCTGATAGTGATGGTTGGTCTGATGTGGATGACTCGTGGGGCACTGTAGATGGTGCTGATGCATTCAAGACTGACCCAACACAATGGAAAGACATTGATGGCGATGGTTATGGTGATAATCAACTTGGTAACTCTCCTGATTCATGCCCTACAATTTGGGGCAATTCAACAAAGGCTTGGCTTCCTTCAAGTTCTGATTTAGATAATGTCACATTTGAATTTGAGATACTTGACAAATATGGTTGCCAAGATACCGACGGTGATACATACTGGGATTATGGGGATGATTTGGAAAACGATCCTAATGATTACAGAGATGATGATGGTGATGGAGTCGGACCCAGTAAAGACTACGATGATTCTAATTCACTGGTAGCTACATTGGAAGAGCATTGTATCATCGATACAAGTGATACCAGAGAGGATTGTTTGGGATACCGAGATTCAGAATATATGTCTTACAAGAATGAGAAAGAGGCTGCAGGCCAACCCGTTCTCGATTATTATCCTTGGAAAAATTCCAAAGATTCAGATGAGAACGATATCGGAAATAGCGTTGACATGAGTACTGTTGGAGAGGTCGCTAAGTTTGGCGGAGGAGCATTTGTAATTATTCTACTTGTAATACTGTTATTCGTTGGAGTAACAAGGGCTCGCAGGAGAAAGGCATTGGTGAAGACCTATGGTGTCCCATATGTTCCTGAAACCAAGAGTGCTGAAGCAGAAGCACTTGGTGGACAAGCGGGCCTTTCTGCACACGGTGGAGTCGAAAGCGACAAACATTGGGACGATGAAATCGAACCGATGGATCTAATCCATGAACCCGCTGAAGACATGTCTGAAGGCTTCGATGATTTAGAAATCAAGAATGAAGTAGATTCAACTGAAGATTCGGGAGTACTCGAAGAATCTGCATCCTTAGAAGAATTAGCAGGAATGCCTGAACCATCTCAAGTACCAACTGAGTCGAAAGAATCTATTGAAGCTGCAATGGTCGCTCCAGAAGCACCACCACTGCCTGCAGAAGGATTACCTGAAGGCTGGACTATGGAACAGTGGAAATGGTATGGAGCTGAGTGGCTCGCCTCCCAAGGTAAGTAATCAACGGAAAACAATTGGTAGACTCTCTTTGAGATTACCGAGTTCTGAGCCGCTGTAAACCGGCTGGCCATCTACTTTGAGCGTGGACATTATCAACCAAAGAACTGCATTCCAACTTAACGGACTTGCAAAAATTTCAACTTCTCCACAAGCGGCTTTTGATAACAACATGGATTCTGGGCCCTCGCTATTGAAAATCGCACGCACCAAATCAGGGGTGCTGAAAAGGTAACCATTCGGGCGCCAGTCCATTTTTACACCTCAGACCTTGAATGGTGCTAGATTCAAACGCTCTACCAAATGGTCAGCATTAACATCAGCAATTTCCTTGACATGGGCTCGGAGTTTATCCAACTCACCATTCATTTTTGCAAGCTTATGTTCTCGAACTAAATCTGCTAAAAGCGCATCAATACTGCGATACCCATCCATTGTTCGGATAGTATTCAGTTGGCGTCGCATCTCGTAACTCACACTAACGGAGGTCATTCCTTCTCCAGTCATGCCCCTGCTTCGCCCATGTTGACTACTTGAAGTCCTCGCGTGGTGGAATCACCCAAAGGGTGTTTTTCTCCATCCTCATATTGCGCGGCCTTGTTTTTCTAACAAGAGTCGCGGATGTTCATTTACACCGTATTCTCGGCGCATTTCCAGGACACGGAGATGAAATTCTCGTGCTAATGACCAATATTCTCTACTTCCTGCTCCAGCGCCACTATTACTCGGACGATTCAGGATGACTGTTGGTGCACCAGTCCATGCGGCTTCGGCAACTTTGGCCAAGCGTCTAATCGGAGTTTTGAACAATTTATTCGGAATTTTTGCTGCTACTTCATCGCAAACATGCATGGAAAGTTTGGATCTTGAGTCTACCATTGTCATTGCGACACCAAAAATTTTCAAATTACGGTTTATTCGCTTCTGAATCATCTTCACTGAATTCATCAGCATACTGAAACCTTCTAATGCATAATATTCTGCCTGTACTGGAATGAAAACCCAATTGGCAGCACAGAGGGCATTGATTGATAGCAATCCCAACGAAGGCGGTGTATCGATGATGATATGGTCAAATTTTTCGATGATTGGTGCAAGAGCCTCTCTCAGACGAGTTTCTCTTCCAATACGATGACTTAGTTCAATTTCAGCTCCCGATAGGTGGATATCGCTGGGTAAGAGCCACAGATTCTCTATGCCGAGGTCGGAAGGAACTCTATCGGAACCCATTCGTTTTGACCAAGCCCTTCGCATTGAATGTGTCAAGCCTTGTGGCGAGATTAGATATTCCTCCATCAAGGGTAGTTCTTCTCCGCTATCATTTACCAATAAGTCGTATGCAGTCTTGCGAATTCTTTTCTTCTCAACACCGAATGAAGTAGCGCAATTACCCTGGGGGTCAAGGTCGATTAACAGAACTTTAGCAGGAGGTAACTTGTGTTTTTTGGAGCCCTTTGCAAGGGCTGCAGCCAAGTTTACCGCAGTCGTAGTTTTTGCACAACCGCCTTTCTGATTGGCTACTGCGACGACCATCTTGTACGGATTCATTGTACTCTCTCCCTCCCGCTACTACAACGAGGGCGTCACTCCCCTGTCAATCTTGGCATTGCCTAAGTGGGCATCATCCCTGTTGGATTACAGGAACTGGGACTTCGGACAGAATCTTGCGAACAATGTGCATGCCGGTAATTCCACGAATCTTTGCCTCAGGTTTCATGACAATCCTGTGACTGAGAATCTGTAGTGCAATGCCTTTGATGTCATCTGGGATAACATAGTCTCTGCCATCGATTGCAGCAGCAGCACGGCCGGACTTGAACAAGTTCTGACTACCACGAGGCGATGCACCGTTGACCACTCTGTGGTCTTCACGAGTACGCTGAACAATCTCGACGATATAGGAAAGGATTGCAGGATCAACATGTACAGTTTCGAGAGCTTTTTGCATTGCTACGACCTTCTTTGGTGAAGTAATCTGCTCGACATCGTGTCCATCCTTTCCACGTAACTTACGGCGAGCAAGAATTGCCTTCTCCTCTGCACGGTCAGGGTAACCCATACTCATCTTCATCAGGAAACGGTCCATCTGAGCTTCTGGGAGCGGATAGACACCTTCCTGCTCAATCGGGTTCTGTGTTGCTAGAACTACGAAAGGTGCAGGTAATTTGTGTGTGATACCTTCGATGGTAACTTGCTTCTCTTCCATAGCCTCAAGCAATGCTGCTTGGGTCTTAGGAGGCGCACGGTTAATCTCGTCAGCAAGTAGAATGTTTGCGAAAAGAGGACCTGCACGTAATTTGAAATCGCCAGTTTTCTGGTCATACATGTAAGTCCCCATGATATCAGAGGGCAGTAAATCGGGAGTGAATTGAACACGCTTGAATTTACAACCGAGTGCACGGGCGAAAGTATTGGCGAGCAATGTCTTTGCTAATCCAGGGAAATCTTCTAGCAACATGTTTCCATTAGAAAGGATTCCAACAGAGACTCTTCGTAGATTTTCATTCTTACCGATAATGACCTTGGAGACTTCGCCCATCAATGAATTTGCGATGGCGCTAACTGTAGCGATCAAGTCTTTTGTGCGGTGGTCACCGGCTTGGGCTCCTGCTTGGAATCCTGCATTCATGGCTAAACCCTCTGTGGTACAAAGGGGGAACCACGAACTTCCATACTTCAAGGTATTGCGTATTCAAGTCGCTCGGTATCGCGACGTACAGCGTTTTACTCAACGGCCCCAGAAGTGGTCATTCTGCCTGTGCAGACGCGTGATTTCTTCCAGAATTTCTTCTTCGATGGGAGTTAATTCGAGTTTTTTAAGGCGCCTTGCATGCCTACTTGGCACATCAACAAAGAATTCGTCACCCTCTTCGATATGCCTGCCTACTGTAGGACCCATTACTGCAACAGCGAGTTCTTCGCCTTGATGCCCTTCTTTCACTTCATCACCGCCTCGAGTTCGAAGGCTTCGGATTTGTCCAACTGGCGTACCATCTGTCTTCATGATTTTCTGGCCGACATGTACTCTACCTCCAATGACGCGCATCCCAACAATGGCAGGGCCCTTGTTTCGGAAGGTATGATCTCTGAGATAGAGTAGACGGCCAGGGTAGACGAGGTTTTCTCTTTCTGCTGCATCCATGTCTTCTTTGGTTGATATGCGCCATTCTTCGAATTCTTCGAGAATACGGTAGATGATTTCAGAAGCGATGAATTTGACTTCTGCATCCTCGCCTTCAAGTTTAGATGCGACCTCAGCATTAGCTTTGGTTGCAAAACCTAGGATTACTTGGTCAAGAGGATTGCCTGCGGCTTGAGCAGACAGAATGTCACGCTTGTTTACTGGTCCGATTGTAGCCATTCGAATGGGTATTTCCATTTTGTCGAGTTCGAATGCAAGGGCTTCGAGTCCTCCGATTGTATCCGCCTTGATGGTGATGCCCTCTTCAGCTAATTCAACGGAAATGCTTGCTTCCTTTCTCGCCTCTATCGCAGCAGCAGCAACTTCTGATTCCTCATTTGTTTGGCGTAGAGTTGTACCTGCTAGGACATTCTCCAAACCTGGTGCCACGATTTTAAGGCCACAAGCAGCGATAGCGTGGTCGACAGATTCCCAGCGATCACCAGCATCCCTCATCTCACTCATTCCCCTCGGTCTTCGCATTCCTTTGATGTGAGTAGTGAATGGGCCATCAGAGCTGACCAGAGTAATGGTATCACCCACATTGAGTTCACCACGATTTAGGATGACATCGATTGTTTTTCCGAGTCCGACTTCATCTTTCATTTCGAGAACAGTACCTTCGCCCGGCCCTAGGGTGTCACGAAGCCTCTCCTCGAGGAACCTTTCAGCGAGCCCTACAGTTACTGTCAATAGGTCCTGGAGGCCTTCTCCATCCTTTGCAGAACATGGGACTAATGCCAAATTAGATTTGAAATCAGTAATCTTATCATAGCGTTCAATATTGAATCCATGCTCACTAAATTGGCTCAATAATTTCCAGTATCGCTCTTCAAAGAGCTGTTGAACATCGGTTCTCTGATTTGCCCACGATTCTATGAAAGAGCGCCCACGTTCGGTGTACCAGCCATGAATGCGGTCTACCTTGTTGGCCGCTACAACGAAAGGAGTTTTCTTTTCACGTAGAATTCGAAGACTCTCAATCGTCTGTGGTTGCAAACCTTCCATTACATCAACTACGAGAATTGCAATATCCGCTAATGCACCTCCGCGGCTTCGCAAACTGGTGAAAGACTGGTGCCCAGGAGTATCGATAAAGAGCAGTCCCGGGGAATTAAATTTCTTACCTCCCATCATTGGGGAGCAAGTGTCATTGAGAATTTTTGCTGGTACTTCAGTTGCACCAATGTGTTGAGTTATTCCACCCGCTTCTCTTGCCATAACACTAGCTTGACGTTCCAATCCAAGAGAACGGAAGTGGTCGAGAACGCTAGTCTTACCATGGTCGACATGGCCAAGAACGCTGACGATTGGTTGACGAGCCCAACCGAGTTCGATAACCTCTTCATCAGAGGGGCTTTCCTGTTCAGGAGCCCCTTCAGACATATCTTATCCCCCAATTGGTTTTTCTAAAAATGCAATTGGACTACAATTCACTCGTAGACCCATCCTTGAGAGTCCATTGTCCACTCATTGATGCCCTCTGGGAACCAGAGTCCAAGTTCAAATTCAGCGGTTTCAGCCGCATCAGATCCATGAATCATATTGTAACCGATATCCATTCCAAAGTCACCGCGGATTGTTCCGGGTGCGGCCTCGCGACCGTTGGTTGGACCGATTAGATTGCGAGCAACACTGATTGCATCGCGACCTCTCCATGCCATACATACTACAGGCCCACTGGTTACGAATTTGATTAATCCAGGGAAGAAAGGTCTCTCTGCATGAACCGCATAGTGTTCTCTAGCGGTTTCTTCGCTAGCAATGACCTGCTTTAGGCCAACTAATTGCAGTCCCTTTTGCTCAAATCTCTGAATGATTTCTCCAACCAATCCGCGTTGCACACCATCGGGCTTTACCATAACGTAGGTAGTCTCCATGACAATTCCACCATTGTTGCCGACCGGCACGCCCTATATGAGCGCAACGATTGAGCGAAGGTGCTCAATGTGTGCTTCAAGCGTCGCCCTTGACGTAGTGACGAGTCCACTTCACCTTGCGAGAGTTGCGCTTTAGCTTGACCGCATTTTTGCGAGCCTTACTATTTGCAAACCACTGTACGGTTCCATCTCGGCGAATGAACATCAGTCCGGTACCCGGCTCGATAACCTCGCCGGAAAAGGTGCAGATTCTTTGTTCTGGCATCTTGATCACCTGTAGTTGAGTTTACGTGCTTCACGACCTGTGTCGCGTAGCATTAGAATATCGCCAATCCTAACAGGACCGAGGACGTTTCGTGTGATAATTCGTCCCACGTCACGTGGGTTTGGTGCATCGTTAACACGCACCTTGACTTGTGTAGCCTCACCGGTCATTCCAGTACGACCAACAACTTCGACAACCTCTGCAGGCCATCCTCCGAGTTCCTCAGACATTTCTTATTCCTCCGAATTCAGTTGATTATAATCAGCTGGAGAGACCTTTTACGATCTCAACAACTTCGTTGAACTTCTCTTGTGCACCTTTGGATACTTCCATCAATGCAAGGGAAGCGGTCTTTACGCCACCAGGCATTCCTGCTTCCTTAGCAAGGAATTCCTGAGAAGGGACATATCCGAAGGGGATGCCTTTCTCAGCGCAGATCAATGGGATGTGAGCCAGTAGTTCTGGCGGATTGACATCCTCTGCCATGATAATGAACTTGGCATTACCGCGCTCGGCTGCCTTGGTCACCTCATTAGATCCTTTTTTCATTCGACCGTTGTTGTTCGCCTGAACTAGTTCGTAGATCTTATCTGCGACGTCGTTAGGGGTTTCGAAAGACACGTGTGCACTCATTGAAATCACTCTCATGCTTATGTGAAGCAAGGCTCCGCACGGCCTCGCGAGTATAAACCCCACGGATAGGCTCTACGGGCCCTGTTTAGAGGCCTGCGAGCAACTCACGCACTCCACGGGCTAGAGCGGGGCCGCCAGAAATGACCGCCCGGGAGTTGGTTAAAGACGACGTTGCGTGGACTCCGTCGACATGTCTGACCAGTCTGTTTATCGCACCACCAGTGAATAATCCGTGGGTACAAGCAGCATGAACTTCTTTTGCACCTTGCTTACGAAGCGCATCAGCCGCCTTACAAATTGTGCCGCCGGTTGCAATCATATCATCTACAATAGCGACGACTTTGCCATCGACATCGAGATTCTTCGCTTTATGGATGATAGTATGTGCGTCAATCCTAGTCTTTTCCAGATATGAGAATGGTAATCCAATCGCCTCAGCAACAGCGCTTGCTCTTTCAATTGCACCTTTGTCGGGCGAGAGTATGAAATCCGGTGCGATTGTGGATTGGAGGTGGGCCGCTATTTCTGGCATAGCCGAAGTGAATGCAACCGGCACCGGCATATCCTCTAGAGCCGAAGGTGCATGGAGATCGAAAACAATGATGCCGTCACAATGTGCCGAGAGAAGACGCCCAATTGCTTGTGCACTGATTGCTTCACCTGGATTGAATCGCTTATCTTGACGCGAATATCCGAAGTAAGGGATGGCGAGAAGAACTCCAGGTCCTACATCGTCCATACTTTGTGGCCCAATTTCCCTGAGATTTTCTGTGCGTCCTTTACGAAGATCGTTGAGAGCTTCAAGCATGAGAAGAGTTTCCACTATTCCAGCGTCTGGAAATGTGTTTGAAACTAAAATGACCGGCTCACTGCGGACTGATGTAATCGAATCATCGGGAATTCGAATATACCCTTCAGAATCAGGAAATCGGCGGACCTCGAGTGAGCGATGTTCCCAGCCCAATTCATTGGCCAAGTCTTGGGCGAGGGCGCGGGAGTTGCTCCCGGACACGACCACCATGTTGCATGGCCCTGTGAGAGGAATACATGAGTGTTCTTATTGAATGGAAACTAATTTTTCCTGAAATCTGGTGCGCGAGGCAGGACTTGAACCTGCGACCTCCCGGTTATCAGCCGGGTGCTCCAGCCGACTAAGCTACTCGCGCAAGGGCAACTCGGCGACCGGACTACCGGTTATGAATTCGACGGTTTACTTCACTCGTCTTCTTCAGTACCATCGTTAGCTTGCATGTATGAAGGCAACGATAGCAACTTGTCGAATGTGCGAGAGAGAACGACCTCGTCGAGGCGCTCTCTTGTTCGCGCGAGTGCGGTAATTGGTACATTGATAGTACCTTCAACGCCATATTGCGTTTGTATTCCGATTCGAGTCTTTACGACTACTGCTCGGTATGTACGCTTGATTTTCACAAGATTGGTGATTACTCCGATTTCCATACCTTGGTTATCGAGGACGGCTCGATCCATCATTTCATCAGGTGCGTATAATTTTTCATCGATTCGTACGGTGTTGCGCCAGCGTCGCTGGAGTTCTCTCATAGACTTCGAGAGCTTTACTGCCCCATCGTTTCTGATGCTGTGTATCAGTTCTTTGTGCAGGGGTGCGAGTTCCGCTGGTTTACGCATGTATTCATCTGCGACCCCAGGCTCCACCATAAGGCGCATTGAGCGCACCCTGGATTCGTTCGGGTGGTGACGTTCTCCTACGATTGTTCCCACCTTTGTATCATTCACGTAAACATCTCTCTGGAGTAACTCCTGGATGTCATAATTATTGTTCGGCATTTTTCCCATCTCCTAGTCAGATTGTGTCTTGACTGTTACAGCCTCTATAGTGACGGGTCTTATACTCTTTCCCGACAGAGAATGATAATCCAATTGCATTTGACGCATAATTCGTTTATCCTTCAATTGCAGAATCATTAATTATTCGATTTTTGAAACGGAGGTAATATCGATGATTCAATTGGTGTCGCATAATCCTTGGTAGAAAGTTAAATCTCATTGTAGAAATCAATTGAAAATTCAATTATTTCAATTGAATAATTTATTGATAGATATGCTCATGAATGGGAAGCCTTAGCCGTGAATTGATGGCGGTTGTAGTAAGAGGGGCTACCTGTTCTCTAAGCGAGGCTGTAATCGACAGACTTCTCTCCTGGGATGTCGATATAATCACTGATGGGGAAATCCACGCCGAACGCAATTCTACTATGCTCAAATTTTCACCCGCCACCATAAGTTCTGAAGGTAAAGGATTCTCGATATCATTCGATGGTAGTGATGCAGATATTGTAATTGGAAAGGATATCATTGTTCAAGATCTATTACCATCGCGTGCCGATAGGTGGCTCGCTCCTGAAATCCCTGCATGGATTAGAGGAGAAGAAATTGATTCCCTTCCTCGCTATTGGTTGTGCGTCCTTGATGCAGCCGAAGGTATCGCTCACATCGCACGGGCGGAAAAGAAGGTCGAACGAATACACATGTGCGGACGCCGAGAATGGCAACCCGGCGATTCTAAAGCAGAATTGCTAATGCTTTGGAATAGAACGAATCAGGGGATTAGTGGAGAATTCACATCTGAGACATTATTCGGTCATCCAATCGCTGGCATGGAAGTGAAACCCATGACTCAAGAGGAGGGGAAGAGGCCCGATTTATCCCCATTACATGAGATGTTGATTAGCCTTGATACCGACGGGTGGAGGCCTCTGATTCCATTCAGAACTGCTCTAATGAACCTCATTGCAGGGTTGAACTGATAGCAGTATTCATCTATCGTCAATGCTCGCCGCAAACCAATGGCAGACCTGGTGGAGCTTACTGATGAGCATGGGGTTCAGATTAGTCCTACTCTTCCAGAGGGGTGCAAGAATTACTTGATTGATATCGATGGGACAATCTGTGAAGATATTCCCAATGAGGAGCCTGAGCGAATGGCAACTGCAGCAGTTTACGATGGTGTAGTTGAGAGAATTAATCAATGGTATGATGAAGGGCACATTATTTGCTTCTTTACCAGTCGATTGGAAGAGCATCGCGAGGTAACTGAGTCTTGGCTTTCTAAACATGGTTTCAAGTGGCACTCCTGCCTATTTGGCAAGCCCCGTGGTGGAAATTACCACTGGATCGACAACCATATCGTACGTGCAACTCGATTCAAGTCTAAGATGACGGAGTTCGTCAAGCGTTGGGCCGAAGTCGAAGTATTCGACGACGAGTAATCACAGAGTCTGTTCTCCACCTGCAAGCATAGGTGCAAGTTCGCTCACAGCATCTCCTCTCAGGCTCGGACCTACATTGATGGTAGCGAATATTCCAATATCAGCCCTATTGTGTGATAGTGCAAACCATATTCGTCCATAGGCATCGACTCTGATGTCTAAGAAATCTCCCAACCCACCACAACGATTGTAGCCGCAATCAGGAGTTTCATCAATAGGGTCGCCATTGACATTAATCTGAACTGTAGTCAATAAAGGAGTCTCATTGAAGGCATCTGTGGCAAATGTCAGATATGCATTCCAAGTGTCATCACCTGCATCTCCAACATATCCGAATCCAACAGTTCCAGCATCACCTGCTACGGAAACTGGGAAACCTGTGCCAACAAGGCCAATCGGTGGTGCAATCATCGATTCATTGGACCATGTGTCTCCACTATCGGTTGAATATGACCAGTATGGCATGTTATCCAATCCCATCCACATTGCGTGGATATTCCCTTCGCTATCGACTTCGACCTGTGCTTCTTCGGCATTCCATGTATCTGCAGTACCGGTCACAGAAGTAGGTAACACATGTTCTGTCCATGAAATCCCGGCATTGGTTGTGCGGTAAACCGAGTATCCTGTACCATCACATCCAATATTTCCTCGATAGAAATTACCATCAACACTGCCAACAAGATGTGCAGTTAGTCCACCCGATTGGCAATCTGGCGGAGAACCAAATGTCTCAGGCCCCCATGTAGCCCCTCCGTCTTGGCTTGCAGCACAAAGTGGACCAGGAGCATTGCCATTGATACAGTACATCCAGGTTGTTTCGTGGAATAATGCTGGAGCATTTGAACTAGCAATGGTTTGGTGGTCTTGAACTGAATATGGCTGGGTAGCAATTGTTGGGCCTGTCCAACTCGCACCATCATTGTCCGACCATTCAACCGTCATACCCAGAAGAGCGTGCATATCGAATTTCATTATTCGACCAGTCCATGGGTCGACGTAGACATATGGGTCATTCGAATTAGCAATTGGAACTAGCGGGTCATACACATTTGTGCAAGAATAATCCAATGAATCTAGCATGCCGATTAGATCGCAAGAAACGATAGCAGTCGACCCAGATGGACCATTGCCCCATGAACTCATTACCATAGTATCGGTTTGAGTAATACCCATTGTCGGCTCGAATGTACTCATTCCTATTCCATAGTAGGTACCTTCTGTTTGGAATGGGATGTTTCTTCCTTCGAATTCAAATGATTCATTTCCAACTGCATCTATTCCTCCAGGAAAGTGATACCAAGTGTGGTTATTAATTGGAAAGTCCCAAATCTCAATAACCTCGTCTGGAGAATTAACAATTTCTTCTGTAGATAGTGCATAATACAGAATTGAAGAAGAAAAAACTAGTAAAATTAAGCCTATTGCTAAAGCTTGTTTTAATGGGTAATAATTTATTGGAATAGAAATTGAATCATCTTCAACCGCTTCGGCTTCAAGAACCTCTTCAGCAGTTATCGTGTTCATTGGTTCAGTCATGCCACTTCACTCCGAGAACAAATCACTCCCGAGTAACGGAAGAAGGACGCTTGCATCACCTTCTACACAGACATGGGGCGCTTCGGGACGCATTTTCCCCCATGATATCGCCTCTCGCAAACGTGCCCCTGAAAGGCTACCATCATGCTCGGGAGCGGTTGTAATGTATACTGCGGAATCGAGACCACCGCGATATTGATTCCACCAAATTACATGGTGTTTAGAAATACCTCCTCCTACCATTAGAGCATTGGATTTCTCTACATTCCAAGTAAGGTCGCTCATTATTTGTTCATCGGCAAGAGTGTCGATGTGGAAGTCACGATATTTTTGGCGGAACATGAAGAGTTGTGCACCGATGCTTCCATCGGTGATACCTGGAATACACACTGGGATCTTGTTTTTCCAAGCCCAATGAATTAGTGTATCAGGAGTACCAATTCTCTTTCCTAATTCCCAGACTAAATGTACTGAACCGAAACCAATCCAAGCATCTGCACCAGTTTTTCCAGTTTCTTTGAGACGGTCGTGACGAATTTCTTCAAGGACAGGCATTACTAATGCCTCGATTATTTCACCATAGCTTGCATTTGGGACAATGACATTGCCTAGGCGCATCAATTGGTGTTCTCCCAATTCGATATCATCGAGTTCAAAAGATCCATGATAATAGTGCTTGTATGCCCGAGCAATATCATGGTCGAGCATGCCACATGTGGTAGAGACTACATTGAACATCTTCCTTTTGATTGCTTCTACAAAGAATCCACGAGTGCCTGTAGCACAAAGACAGGCGGGGAAAGAAAGCCAGTTAGCAACTTTACCTACATCTCCCTCAACTGAATCGACTTCGCTTTTCATTCCACTAAGAATATCTCTGGCAAGCGCTAGTTTGGTGGCAGTGAAGCCTCCGGCCATCGACATTTGATCGATTAGAGAACGTGGCGTATCAACCATAGTAAAATCGTAGTCTACGACTGGTTTGTCGAAGGACTCTGGGTCGATTGCCATATTGAAAGGGCGGGGGACACTTGCATATGAATACCATGTCCCCCCTAGGGGACATGTATAATCTGTCAAATATGGTTGTTTAGAGCATTGATTCTATCCCGGAGCATTGCAGCTCTTTCAAAGTCAAGTTCCAAGGCTGCTTGCTTCATCATTTCCTTTAATTCTTCAATTGAATAATCTGATTCTTCAATTGGTTGTGAAATATTGGAAGTTACAGATTCTGACCGTGCCCATTGACCGGCTCCAACATTGATGTTTTGCGCCCAATCCCCACTCTTACGGCCTCCTTTTGCACTAACTAGCCGTTTGCCACCAGCAGTACCAGCAATCAGGTCGTCAACGTCACTTCCCATTTGGGGTAGAGCCTTCTTAATCGTCTGAGGAGTAATTCCCTTCAATTCGTTATCTTCTCCTTGACGCTGCCTTCTTTCGAGAGTTTGCCGAATCGCAGCTTGCATTGCAGGGGACATGGAATCCGCATAGAGCAATACCGAACCATTGGCATTACGGCTCGCTCTTCCAATAGTTTGTAGTAAACTTCTTTCATTTCTTAGGAATCCTTGCCGGTCAGCATCGAAAATCGCTACGAGGCTGACTTCGGGAATATCGAGTCCTTCTCGCAAAAGATTGATTCCGACTATTGCATCGATATGGCCGATTCTGAGGGCGTTGATAATCTCGGTTCTTTCGATAGTATCAATTTCAGAATGAAGATGGTGTGCTTTAATTCCCATCTTGTTGAGATAAGCTGCAACTTCTTCGGCAAATTTGATTGTTAGAACCGTGACAAGTGTCCTTTCCCCAGCCTCGATGCGCGCATTGATCTCACTAAGTAAATCGGCAATTTGACCCTCTGTACCTCTGACTTCAATCGTGGGATCAAGTAGTCCTGTAGGGCGTATTTCCATCCTTGGAACGCCTTCGATTTTCTGAAGCATATCGTACATACTTTCAGCGTCAGGATGCTTCTTGCTATACTCAGGTTCATCCACCCCACCGCCACCAGCATAGTGGCGAAGTCCGATTGGAGCATCCTGTCCAGTAGTCTCGCAGAGGTGAAGTAATTCTCTTTCGCCAGGGGTTGCTGAGACATAGAGCATCTGTGGTACGAGTTTTTGGAATTCAGCAATCTTTAGTGGCCTATTATCCGCCGCAGATGGAAGTCTGAATCCGTGTTCAATTAAGTTGAGTTTACGGCTACGATCGCCTGCATACATTCCGCCCACTTGTGGGAGAGTAACATGACTTTCATCCATGATTACAAGGTATCTTTCTGGGTCATTATGGAATTGTTTGGCCGCTGCAGCAAAGAAGTCGAGCAAACAATGTGGTCTTTCTCCATAATCTCGTCCATCAAAGTGCATAGAATAATTTTCTACGGCGGTGCAATGCCCTACTTCTCGAAGCATTTCAAGATCGTACCGAGTTCGTTGTTCAAGGCGATGAGCCTCAAGCATCTTCCCTTCACTCTTGAGTTGAGCGAGATGGCCATCGAGTTCATCCTCAATCCTTTCAAGGGAAATCTCGTGCCTTTCAGGAGAGGTCATGAAGAATTCTTTTGGATGAATCCATGCCTCATCCAATTCATCGAGAATTTCCCAGGTGACGGGATCGCAAACTTGCACATGCTTGATCCCTTCGAATCCAAATCTTATGCGTAATGGGTCGTCGCGACTCGGCATCCAAACATCGAGATTTTCACCTCTTAGGCGCATATCTCCTCGTTGAAGGTCAGTGGTGATGCGCCTGTATTTGAGTGCGACCAACTGATTCACGAGTTCTTGTGGTTCTACCTCCGCTCCTACTACCACTCGACAATGATTTTGGAGAAATGTTTCGGGCGCATTTAGGCCGTAAATACACGAAACAGATGATACCACGATGCAATCGGGTCGGCTAACAAGGCTTGCAACAGTAGCAAATCTCTCTTGTTCGATTCTCTCGTTTATCGAGAGTTCTTTATCGATGTAGAGGTCTCGCTTTGGAAGATAGGCTTCGGGTTGGTAGTAATCATAGTGTGAAACAAAGTATTCGACTCCATTTTCAGGGAATAATGATGCCATTTCGTGATAGAGTTGTCTTGCAAGAGTCTTGTTATGGCTCATTACTAATGTTGGTATATTCAGCTTCTCGATGAGGTTCGCCATTGCGAATGTTTTACCTGAACCTGTAACTCCAAGCATCACACAGCGTTCTTGGCCATTTTCTAATTGGAAAAGTAAATCTTCAATTGCTTTTTCTTGGTCTCCAGCCGGTGAAAAATCACTGTGAAGCCTAAATCGGGCAACATCAGGCGACAGGCGGTCCATTGCAGCCCCTTCGAGGGCCTTCGAGATGTCGAAGGGGTCGCTCATTTTATCACACTCATGGAAGGTATAGTCCGCCGTTTACATGGATGACAGCACCAGTGATGTAAGAAGAATCATCGCCGGTAAGGAAGGAAACTGTAGATGCAATATCCTCAGGAGTGCCAATGCGTTTTAGCGGCACCTCTTCTTCTCTACTCGCTCTCTTTTCTGAACTATCGCCAGCGAGGATATTTGTGTCGACAAATCCGGGAGCAATGACATTGATGCGTTGCCCCTTTGGAGCAACAGATTGCGCTAGGGACCGAGCCCAGATTGCCAGCGCTGCTTTGGATGCCGAGTAATCTGCACCATGAGGAGAACCCCTGGTTCCCAATTGGCTTCCAATCACACAAATTCTGGCATCATCTGCAAGAGTGGGTTGTACTGCTTTCCAGATAAGGAATGCACCCTCGAAGTTTGTAGACATTGTACGCCTTAGATGGGTAATATCGAGTTCTTCGGCATGAACTCGATCATATCTTCCATGATTGAGTACGAGGATATCTATTCCTTCTGCAACCCATGGGTGTGTTGCTAGTAATGCAACTTCTCTTGCATCGGTCACGTCGCAATTCACAGCTACAGCGTCGGTTCCGGTGTCGCGAATACTGTCAACTACCATCTCGGCAGGCTTACTGGAATTGCAATAGGTCAGGAGTATTCTATGGCCATCAGCAGCTAATCTTTTACTGACCGCAGCACCGATTCCACGGCCACCTCCGGTAATTAGCGCAGTTCCCATGCCCTCCATAGGAGGGCAATCAGTCATGAAGTCACTGGAGGAATTGTGCTAATTGGGGTGGCTGCCAACCTTCTGGCTTCATTACCTTACCATCTTCACGACGAAGTACCTTGCCATCGACCAATTTAGCCATATTTGAACGGTGAACTTCGTTGAATGAATCATCGTAAATATGTTGCATTCCATGATTGATAATAGTACCTGCTAGGATGTATCCAATGTCAGCAAGTGCATCGAGGATCTCTACCATGTCACCGGCACGAGCGGCCTCGGCGTATTCCTGAACTTCTTCTGTCAACAACTTGATTCGTAGTTCAATCAATTCATCAGAACCAAGCCCGGGAGTATCGAGTTTTGGGATATCGAAGGCCTCGTTAAATTCTAGCAGGCTTTTCACAATGGGATTCATGCCCATAGGGCATGCACGACGGCTCAATACAGTTGCTGACCAATAATCAAGCCGGCTAGTAAGGTCCAACCAGTGAGAACACTAGTTCGGAAGAATGTTGTTTGGAAGTCAGCAAGGTGCTTTCTTCGTAGCAATACAACGATATTGACAAGTGCCATTAATCCTGCAGCTGCTAGGAATGTTACTTCATCAATTGGATTAGATATTGCGAAACAAGCGAACCACAGAAGAGTCATTTGCACCGATGTCCGTTCAGTATGAACTTCACCAAATCTAGCGGGAAAGGACTTGATTCCATTTTTCCTGTCATTTTCAATGTCCATCAATGCGTAATTGATATCGAAAGTTGCAATCCAGAATGCCACTCCAAGACTAATGAAGAATAATCCCGGCCACCAATCAAGGGAAGCAATCTCTCCAGTGATTCCAACCCATGCACCTGCGGGAGCAAGTCCCAGGCAAAGGCCCAACCACCAATGGCAAGCCCAAGTGAAACGCTTCATGTATGGATAGATGACAAATGCAAGAACAGGAATCCAAGATAATTTGAGAGCAAGAGGGTTGAGTTTCCAGGCTCCGATAAGTAACATGGTAAGAAAGACGCCGCATAGAATCCATGCGCTTTGAAGAGACATATCTCCAGATGCAAGATGTCTACTTTCAGTACGAGGATTATCAGCATCGATATCGCGGTCGATTATTCGATTTAGGCCCATCGCTAAACCCCTTGCGCCAATAGCAGCAACCAGAATCCATACTAGTTGCATCATCGAAGGAGAACCAGCCACGAATGCTCCAATGAAAACAAAGGGTAAACTGAATAGCGTATGTTCGATTTTGACAAATGATGCAATTTGTTTTACATCCATTTACATCACCAAATTATTTGGCCAATCAGGCAAATCAAATCTTTCGATACTTCCCAAAGTAGCGGGATCGTGCATTGTGATTGCAGGCCATCTCCTTACTGGCGAATCTCCTTCCATGCATGGAATTGGAATTGTGGCATCCCAACAAATTCGACCATCTATTATGGTAAGATCTCGTTCTACAGCAAAACGTGAAGTTAGTTGCCAAAGCAACCTTCTTTTGGCTCCAGAACCATGTAAATCAAGGTCATTATCAGTAATAAATAACCAGCGAAGGTGTTTCTCGGTGTCCAATTGCCAAATTGAATTTCGCAATTGACTAATTTGCTCTCTTTGCTTCTTCGCGCCCTCCTCATTTGGCCATTGTGCGCCAACTCTTGGATCTGGACTACCTTCGACATCGATTGTCACTACAATCATTGAGGACCTCAAGCGCATGCAATCTTTGACTCCCTCTACGGAAGAGATTTCAGAAAGCAACTCATCTGAAATCCCTGGTACTTCACCCTCTCCACGCCTCCATGCCGGCGAACTTTCGACGAATGAGCCTTCAAGCGGATTTCCACTTCTTGGGTCCGAATCAGGCATTATTGTCGCATCGATAATCATCTTAGAATGAACATTTTCGTATGTTGACGCTGATTCGAGTGCATCGCCAACCATCCCATCAAGAACTGTGATATCTGCAGATGGGTCTACACGGTCGTTCAGAACATCGAGTAATGAATCGAGGTCTGAGCATTTTTCATCCGTAGCTACCATGATTTTGAGGAACATCATTTGTCCTGCTCCAAGAAGCCCAAGACAAGTTTTCCGTGCTTGACGTGGATAGCGCTGTTTGGATTTGACGATTGCAAGGTTATGGAAACCAGTCTCTAATGGCAAGTGTAAGTCAAGAACATCTCTGTGCTGAAATTGTAAGATTGGGAGGAATTGACTACCAATTGCTTCACCAAGGAATCCATCTTCCATCGGAGGTTGTCCGACTATGGTTGCAGGAAGAACCGCCCCCTTTTTCCTAGTGATTGCAGTTATGTTTAGGACTGGATATTGGCCGGTTAGGGAATAGAATCCGAAGTGGTCTCCAAATGGACCCTCTGTTCGGCTTTGTTTCACATCTACCCACCCCTCAATCACAATATCAGCATCGGCTGGAATCATAATATCTTGAGTCAGTGCTTTGGTGATTCTTAAGCGCCTTCTTCCAAGGAATCCTGCGAACATATATTCTTCCAGATTATTTGGCAGTGGAGCAATTGCAGAGAATACCAATTCGGGGGGGCCTCCAATGCAAATTGCTACTGGCATTTTCCCTTCAGGCCAAGCAGCAGCATGGTCGGCACCATGCTTGTGTATTTGCCAATGTAGTCCAACTTCGGTTGGCGAGAAGACCTGTCCCCTGTACATGCCTAGGTTGTGTTCTCCAGTGGTTGCGTCTTTGGTGACAACCAATGGTAAAGTGATGAATCTCCCTCCGTCCATCGGCCATGTTTTGGGAATAGGTAGTTGAGTTACATCGGTTTCCATGCGGATGCGTTGGCACGAACCTTTGCGAACCCGCTTTGGCGGTAATGACAATGCATCTTTGAGTAGAGAGAATCCTTTCCATGGCCTCCGTAAAATCGCTCCAATATCGGGCTTCATCAGGGTGACGAGTCTGTCTCCAACTTCTGTTGTGCTAGTCACTCCAAGCGCTCGAAGCGTTCGATCGTGAGTTCCAAAGATATTCATCGCCAAAGGTATTGCACTTATACCTCCATCTGGAAGTCTTGGTTTCTCAAATAATACGGCCTTACCACCGGTCTTCACTAAGCGGTCAGCAATGGCGCCGGCCTCAAGTTCAACATCTACTGGCTCAGTGATGCGCATCAGTTCACCTTTGCTCTCGAGATGCGAGAGCCAGCGGGATAGCGTGCGCCAGGCCATGATGCCCCTATGGGGCATGCCTCATCAATCCTGCTGGCGTTGCCGTTCGCTTCAAGACCCGCCTCCCCTTAGGGGAGGCATGGCGACCTGCGATGTTCTCATTATTGGCGCGGGTCCTGGTGGCGGTTCAGCTGCATTGCACGCCGCAAGAGCTGGTCTTTCGACAATGATTGTTGAGGCCGACCCAGAGGTAGGTGTGCCAGTTCATTGCGGCGAATGCTTGTCACAATTGGCCATTGACAACTTGGATTTAGATCTGCCAGAAGATGTGGTTGCACTTGAGTGCAAAGGCATCAGAGTAATATTTCCAGATGGGACTGCTAAATTGCTTACCGAGAAAGGATATGTCCTCGAGAAACATCTCTTCGAACAATGGCTTGCCGATGAGGCTGTGAAAGAAGGGGCATCACTCCATCTTTCTCATCGTGTAACTTCGATGGAGAGAGTTTACAATAGCGAAAATGAATTTTCCAATTGGAAAATTGATGGTAGAGGAACTGAATTTCCAATTGAATGTAAGGCGGTGATTGACGCTTCTGGAGTATCAGGTGCCGCATCAAAATTGCTCGATATGGAAACAGAAATCGAAGTTATTGCTGGCTTCCAATATGAAATGGCAGATGTGCCAAATGATGGCTATCTCGATTTTTACCTCTGGCCAAAATATTCTCCACACGGATATGTTTGGATGATCCCTAAGAAAGGTGAGCGTGCTAATGTTGGATTGGTCACTACAGATAAAAAGGGAGCAATCAAATATCTCGATCAATTTGTTGAAGACACCTATCTCAAGGGCAAGGTTATTCAAAATCCAGAGTGGAGAAAGCCTGGAATAAAACCTCGACCTTTTGGTGGAACAATACCAATTTCTGGTCCAAGAGAAATTACTACAGGTGATGGTTTGATTTTGGTTGGCGACGCTGCAGGTTTCACTTCACCCTTGTTTGAAGGTGGCTCACACTTGGCGTTGTGGAGTGGCCGCGCTGCTGCTAAAACAATAGCCACAGCGATTGGGGCTGGAGACCTTTCAAACGATGCATTACAGCCCTATGTTAGAGCATGGAAGCGTAAATTTCCACCTTATGACAAAATACTCAAGGGTAAGACATCGCTCTATGATTTGAGTGATGACCAACTATCGAGTATGGCACGTTGTTTACCTGAGGAACTAGGCGCCATGACTCCATTGGATAAGGTTTGGATTGGCATCAAGATTCTATTCCGGAATCCATTGCTCTACACAAAGGGCGTAGTTAGTGTCCTACTATCATTCGGATATAGTAGAGCAAAACATTTCGGTTGGTGAGATGATGTATTGGGCAATAATGCCGGCATATGTTCTCTTTGCAGGACTGATGGTTTACCGCCCTACTCGCAAAGCATCATGGCTCATGGGTTTCCCATTCCTTGTGCTATCAATGCTATTCCTCGCCGATGATGAATCGATTGCCCTTGTTGCAAAATATGGTGCAGAGGATCTACCTAACCGCTATCGATTTGCAGCCACTTGGGCTGCACGTGAAGGCCCGATTTTATTGTGGGTGATGTGGATGGGATTGCTCGCAACGATTTGGGGTAAACCATTCAATGGAGAATCCGGTCAAGCAGCAAATCTTCGTCTTCGTTTGATGAATGGTTTCAGTTTGGTCCTCCTCCTTATCGCTTGGGGGCTAGACCCATTCGCTCTTTCGAATGGTGGTCGTGGTGTTGGTCTCAATGAATTACTACAAACCGATCTGATGGTAATTCATCCTCCTCTAGTATTCTTAGCATACTCACTGTGTATAACTCTCGCTTGCACAGCTTTAGCATCGATTATGACTGATACCGTTGGCCTCAAAGATAGGCTTACTCAAATCGCACGACCTGCCTTCTTCGTTACCACTCTTGGAGTTGGTCTTGGTGGGTTGTGGGCATATGTCGTTCTCGACTGGGGAGGCTATTGGGCCTGGGATCCAGTTGAAACAGGTTCACTATTACCGTGGATTTCTTTGGT
>Ga0315326_10000100_pt1 | contig 34593 bp, 33 predicted proteins | sample M180m32315metaG_FD_203457 | JGI IMG/M metagenome (GOLD analysis project Ga0315326, IMG submission 203457) | Ammonia-oxidizing marine archaeal communities from Monterey Bay, California, United States - M1 80m 32315 | ecosystem: Environmental > Aquatic > Marine > Coastal | place: USA: California... | reverse complement strand
TTTCGACGACGAACATAGAAGGTCGGACTCACGGGTACGGGCTTGGTGCTGATGATGCAGTAGCCATAACCTAAGTCACAAATCTTCCCTTCGACACCCATCAAGGCCTGCGTCTTCTGCGCGGTGCTGTGGGTGACCACTCCGACAGAGTCCTTCTTAGGCGTCGCTACACCTCCAGGGCCTCCGTACCAAAAGTCGGCTGAGATTTTCGCCCAACCATCGTTTTCCAGAGAGCGCCACATATCCATGGCCCTGTCCATACTTCGCGTAGTTTTCCTTGAGGGGGCAATGCTCCCGCCCTGCGTAAGGATTAAGACAGTCCTGTTTGCCTGGATCACGAAAAGGTACACGAAAGGCTGACCCTTAGATTTGTCAGCGTCGTCACTCATAAGGTTTCTACAGACTTGCTCGCCAATTCTTGACGGGTCTACAATTAGTTGAGCCTTGTCAACCATAGTTAAATTGAACGTTGTTGGTTTTGGTCTAGGCTCAATAATTTCCATCAGCCTCGCCTCCTTTGTGTTTTTGTTTTCTACTTCTACCTTTAAGGAGGTCGTGCGTTCGCGTGTGATGCTTGCCAGCATAGCTGCCAGTTCTCAAGGCCAACCCTAGGCTGGCCAAATTACGCTTCGTTACCTCCTTCTTTTTCCTCATTTTCCTCATCACGCCATCCTCCATCGCAGTGCAGCCTTATTTCACAATAAGTGCACGCCTTACACCAGTCACCCGGCTTTGTTGTTATGATGTATTTAACTTCGTCAGTTGTTCCGCATCCGGAACAGGACAGATTCTTATTCTCCCAATCAGCAATGTAATCCAAGAACATATTAGTAGACCTTCCTCACAGTAATACTCCTCCGATACTATATAAGCATGAAGAAGTCTTTTGTATTAACTCTCATCTTGGCATCACTGACAGCAGGTTGTTGCAGCTTGAGCGGATGCAATAGCACTAAAGGCACCAAGGTCGCGGAACCGCTCATATGCCAATGGACAATTATTACCATGCAGCATGGTGTGTCCGTAGTGCCTGATGGTAATCCTGCGAAAAAGAGTGTAGAAGAGTTACTAGAGTCCGGAGTTGGATTTCAACGTAAAGTGGACCGGGAGATTAACTGTAGACCATACGGGGACCCCCCAGGAGGCGTAATTACTACACCGCCGGGAGCACCCCCGAAAAAGTCCCCTAGCCGTAAAAGCAGGGGAACCCTGGTCTATAACAATATTAGCGAGTAATACATTGGCCTTTTGGAAAGCGACAGCATTAATCAATAGAAATACGGAGGAGAAGAAGACCTTCGTCGTCCAAGCCCCTGACGAATATACGGCAGACAAGATTCGGAGCGCCTTCATGGAGGTACACACCGAGTACTTAGAGCTAGAACTATCTCAGATTGAGAAGCCTAGCTGGATTCGTGCTGCTTATGGTGAGGAAGATCCTGAGGCTCTGTCTTCGAAAGAGATCTACGCCCGCGCACAAGCTCAACGAGGAGCGGACGAAGCCAGTTCCAAGAAGCGTCGTTCATTTGGAAAGTCGTAGAACCATACCCTGCCCCAAGCTGTACCTGTATACCAGGACCAAAGCCTATAGCTACAGCATCAAACTCTTTTAAGAGCTTGATGTCTTCTTCCAAAAGGCCCTCTAGCTTATTCTTACTCCCGACAATATATCTAGGCGTCCAGTCTGGATTACCCATGGCGAGTTATGCGCCCCGCAGCCTTCAAGAAGGTTGCTTCCACCCCAAGGCTTAGAAGGCCTTCGGGGTCACCTTCTTTCGCAATCTTGGTGAAATGGTTTATGAGCGTGGAACAGACCTTGTCTAAGTAGACGCCTACGCCAAACATCCCAACTGGATCGCCTCCGTGGCTGCGTTCAGCGGCATCGGGGCGAGACATCCACTTCTCCAATGAGTATATGGTCATATGATAGGGGCCGTTCTTCACTTTAGCGATCCCAGAGTTTTCGTACTCTGTAACACCCAGCGCTTCAACCGAATCCCACCTCTCCCTCAGGCCATCCACGTAATCGTCCTCGCTTTGATTAGTAGCATCATAACGCTCTGTGCGGTCACCCCACTTGCTTTTGCTCCCATGAGCATTCCCACGCCTTTGGGAGCGGTTTACCATATCCATATTTCGCTTATTTTGCTTATTTCGCGTCATCTTCCCACCTTGCCTCTAATTTGTTAGCCGCATTATCAACATTGTCTGCTTGCCTCGCCATCCCCTTGGACCTGAGTCTCCACGCATATTCGCGGAGGTCCTTAGCCTCGGCTAGGTTATAATCAGGGCGTTTCCGCTCCTCATCCTTACACTCCATACAGATCCATTCGGTGCTGTACATAGACATAATGTGCGCAGTGACAGCCGCCTTACAGCGATGACACTTGCCTTTCCAACGGTTAGGCATCGGTTTCATGCTCTACCTCCTCTAAGTCATCTCCACGACCACACCCAAGACAAAGAGGACCCTCTTCATCGTGGGGTGCGTCGCCGCAGAGAAAGGTTGCATCGCACCAAGTGCAATGAAGTTCGAGAGTAGGCGTTACACAAGACATCGAAGTCGCCAACTGGAGCATGACGGGCGCTCCTGTTGAGTATGAATAATAGCCTCTGCCCAATTACAAAGTTCGCCGAGTGTCTCCATATTCCCATCAATAATGGTGCTTATGGCTCCCTCAATCTCCCGCCTCTTCAGGCTCGTACATTGGCGGAGTTGGGGATAGTCGTTTCCTGGGCCTGATGATGTCAGTGATGTCTGATAAATTAATTCTTCCATGAGAATCTCCGTCCCATAAGGGCGCTAGTTTGATTGTTTTCTTAGTAACCTCGGCTACAACGCGAGTGCGGAAGCCGTTTCTAAAGAATGAGACAACATCACCCTTCTTGGGCGTGTTGTTTCCATATGGGGGCTGCGCTCGGTAGATGACCTTATACTCACCTGCCTCAAGAGTGATCCAAGCCTTGCATAGGATATCTTTGAACCACTTCTTAAACTCTGTGGAGTTCCACCTCCTACTAGAGCATCTATTAGCTTTGAACCATTTGACGATTTCATCGCTTAGCTCCAGGTCGATAATTGTCTTATCGTCCCCTTTGTTTATTTCTACAATGGAGAGGGTGTGCTTCTCCTCAGACATACGCAGTGTCTCCTTTCGATTTGTGTAAGAATAAAAAAAGGCCCCAACGGCAACCACCTGATGGTGGCTGCCACTGGGACCATAAGAACCGCTCCGTTCATTCGAGACGAAGGAGGCAATCTCAGCCTGTGGGGCGGCGTGCTTGCATCAGAGATTGATAGACTCAATCTCCTCCACAAACGTTTCTACACTATCTGTTGCCGTTTTTCCACTGGTCACGAAGCTCGTGATTGTGTCAAACACAGCATCAGAAAAGCCGCCGACATTGAGGATGTCCTCTCTGTCATGAGCTTGTGTAGAACCGTATGGCTGGATGTCGATACATACCAGCTTGGCGCTTGGATTCCGCGCCTTATAAGTATTCCACTCTTGCATCACAGAGGTACCGGAACTGTTGTACCAGTAACCCCGTTCCTCCCCTTCAGGCCTGACCCAAGACTCGTTATCACTAACGTAAATCACAAGGTCTCCCATGTGATCAGCCTTATTCAGGTGCTGGAGAGCAAGAGAGCAATCCGTACCACCTCCTCCATAGGAGGCGAGAAGCTTGGCGTTCTCGAAAACGCTTTCGCTTTGGAAGTCTACCGTGTGGACACTGGTATCAAACGGAACCACCGTGCAACGGTTGCCCGCTCGATACTTGAAAGCACTAGCGATCAACGCAGCTACATCAACACAACGAATTGCTGTTGTTGCGCCCGCACGATATCCAGTAACAGGACACCCCATGGATCCAGACACGTCTGGAAGGATGGCAACATTCCCCGAAACCTCCGGGAGATTCTCCATAGCGCACGAAATAGCGCTTTCGAGACCCTGCCGAACAGGTTGGGGGAGTTCATCGGACGCATTCATGTACGCAGAGAAAATCTGGTACGGGAACACGCGAGCTTTCTTGATGATCTCTCGGTTGGAGAGACGATCAGCCACAACCTCAATGAGGTCGGGGTGCTCGCTGAACACATTGTGCCGAAGCGCTGTGTTCAGGTTCATCCGAGTCATGTGCCACCCAGCGTTGCGAATGATGTACGCCCATTCATCAGCCCCCAACTCCTTAGAGGTGAGAAGCTCGAACGGTGCCCAAGCAACCCCTTCGAAAGAGACTGCCTCATCATTGCGCCACCTGACGTAGTCACGAACACGCATGGGCAGATGCTCCATGTCGAACTCCTTCCCGATCAGGTACGCGAACGTAGCGTTCTGCGCTGGGTCCGTAGCCTTGGGGCGCACCATGTTGATGACATCACCCAAGGAAGGCCTGTTGCCTACGCTGTCCCGAATAAGCTGTTCCGGAGTTCTCGAAATGAGAAAGTTCCGCATCAGGTTCTTCGGAGCAGAACCAAAGGACTTCCGCCCAGTGACACCGGATCGGACAACCTGTGCGAAGTTTCGCAGCATTTTGCCGTTGTCGATGACACGGGGGAACACCTTCTTGAGAAGGTCAGTATCCTTGGTTGCGAGGTGAGCGCAGAGAACAGCAGGAGTGTCCTTCATGTGCGCACGGGTCCGAGCATAAACCGCAGCCTTAGCCACGAAGTCGTCGTCCACCTTGCCCAGCGTTTCGAGCAGCCCAGTGAGCTGTTCACCAGGGTTAGAGTAGAAGTTTTCCGAGAACGTCCCGGTAGTAATGTATTGAGCAATGAGGTGCTTCGGAGAGAAGGCGTAAGCCTCCCCACCAGCTTCATTGGTGGTGTCTGTGGACCGTGTGGTCGTTGTGAAAAGATCAGTATTCATGAGTTCCTCCTAATGGTTCATGACAAGGGTTGTGGTTCAGAGCTGTGGTGTTAAAAGGAAGTACCTCGACAAAAAAAGTTACCCAGAGACGGAATGACTAACTGTTTCTAATACAGCTAGTCGGTTTTGCTTTGATGTAATCCCTAGATGGCATTCGAGATAATCCAAAATGATTCTGACAAGTTGTTACCGCTAGTCGTAAGTTGCATGTAGACCAGCAGCGGCATTCAAAATCAAAAAGAAAGTTCCTGACAAGAAGTTGAGTAGTTGTCATTAATTCAGGTATGTAAACCACTCAGGCATTCAGGAACAAAAAGAAAGGCTGACAAGATGTTGTTGAAGTAGGCATGTAATTGGAATGTAAACCTCAACGGCATTCAGCCAAAAATAAATAGGGTGACTCTACCCCCCGGAAAGCAGATACATCACAGGGTATGATTTATCATCCTGTGCGCCGTATATTGTATACGTATATATCTACTTCCCGGAGGGGAGTCAACGATAGGGACCTACCGAAATCTCGGTAGTCGCTTCTTTACCTCGAAGCGTGCGTCCCCATGCAGCTTACTCAACCAGAGCAGCCACCCACCAGAGAACTCGGTTGCCCACACAGAAACTGTGTTGAGTCCGTCTCCGGCGCGAAGTTCGATCCACTGGATGTCCTGGGGAGTGACACCGTGGCCAGCCAAAGGACTAGGTCGGAAGGTTATGCCGTCCTCAGACAGCTCGTGAAGGTGAGCACCGATCTCATTAATGATGCCTGCGCGTGGGATGTTTGTTTCGATAACTTGACCATAAATACTCATGGCTGCTCCTTTGGGTTTATTGCCCTGGCTGGGTGGTTTGGTGGAGAGGAGTAAAGCTTCCCTTCCATTATTCTTATGCCAATAAATGCATATGTTTTTGCACACATACCTGATAGCAAAAAAGAGGAGAACGCGTATGCGTTCCCCCCTCCTCTCCCAGCCAAGGAGACCCTCAGAAACTAGGACTTGGCTACGGCCTTCTTGCGGCGACCGTAACGAGGCATCCGAGGCATCTTGGCCTTACCGAGCTTGCGCTCAGTAGCCTCAATCCCACGAGCCGTCGCATGAACGGCGGTAAACGCAACAGCAATAGTTGCAGCCAACTTAACGAGTTCGATTCCAAATTTACCCATGACATTCCTCCTTAAGGACAAAAGGGTTGGTTCATGAGGGAGTATTCTTCCCTCATAATACTTATGCCTAAAAAGGACCCCGGTTTTGCACTATTTAGCCCAGCATTGCGAAAGCTGTGATTGAGGCGATAATTGCCCCGTAACACACACCAACGAACATGCCCAAGGAGAACGCACTAATGCCCTTAAGGAACTTGAACATCTTTAGCCTCTAATATTTCAGGGTAATAAATGGCACTGTAGATTTGGGTAGGACTCGCTCCCGCAAGTTATCTGGCCAGACAGGTATTCTTCTACGTCATATTTCTCGTAGTCTTCCTGACGTATGGTCAAGAAACCCTCTAGGACTATTACTCCGTAATATGTACAGGAGAAGGGCCGAGATACAACAACATCTTCGGCGCAGTCCTTAGGGTCAGGGGGGTATTCAATACCCATGTCGCAAGAAGCAATGGGGAGGAACATAGCCAAAAGTAAACTTGGTAGTAATCGCTTCATACGCTAATAATATATTAGCGGCTTAAAGGAGAAGAAGTGGTTAATTAAAAACACCAAAATTATTACTGTGTTATACACTTACAATGTAGTCAAGTATGAGCTAATAAACGCCCGAAGGCGCATAAGGTAGGATTCGTGGGTTAGTACAATGAGTCTGTCGTTGAAAACAGAAACACTGTGTCTTTCCCAAGGAAGGATGCCCTTCCATTTTCGAATCCCAGTCTAGGTGCTAATTCCCTTGCTAACTGATTTAATACCTCTTCCATCAACCTGTCTTCAGGTGACACAAAGATCTCATTGTTCGGGACGCATATGCGTAGCCGATTGAACTGATCTTTAACGAGGAAGTGTCCGCTCAGGGTGTAACCCTTAACTACACAGCGAGACACTATGTTAGCAGCGCGTAGTAACCGGAGCTTTATTGCTAATCTTGAGTTTGGGAATATCCAAACAACAGGACCGAGCAAGAGCGTTGGGAGTGTGTAGAGCGCTAGCACTGTTATAACTATCGAAGCAAAGATTATTAGCATGATCTTTAGCGTCATCTAATCTCCACGCGTACTTTTGAGTTCTTAAGCAGGTGATCGACCCACATAAGGGCCAACTGACTGCCGACTTGTACGGCTACAGGGATTACGATACTCGCAAATAAAATCTTGCATAACTCTTTTCCATTCATGGGAGCCTCCTTCTATGTTGAACTGTTTTCGTTGTAAGCTGTTACAACGACATGTATGGGCGGTGAAGCCCATAATGCTTATACCCGTAAAATCGGATATACTGCGGAGTACCTATGAGTAGCAAAAGAATGCCATCGTTTGTGTTTTTGAACAGTAAGGTGCCAGCTATGGTTAGCTGGTTCTTTCGTGTCGGAGCCGTGACCATCGGCCCCTTCATTTTCGTAAGAGAGGGGTGCGAGAGTGATCGACTACTAAATCATGAGCAGATCCATATTAGACAGCAATACGAAATGCTCTTCATTGGGCAGTGGTTGCTCTATGGACTCTTCTGGTTGTTTGGGCTGCTCCGTTACGGTGACCCTAACAAAGCGTACCGTGAGAACCCATTTGAAAGAGAAGCCTATGCAAACGATGATGATTTGGGGTATTTAGATAACCGCAAAGCGTGGTCTTGGACCAAGTATTTGAGGAGTTAATTGTTCGTCACCCACATATTAAATATATGGGCAAGGGTTGCTCCCATCACAAGGGCTAGGAAGATAGTCATGCAAATGAGTAATTTTTCTGGTCCACGCATACCACTGTATACACGTATAGGGGATACTATGGGAAGCGTTAAGGCGGAGCTTCGGAGATAACATATGCCAATTAGTTCAACAGACGTTAGCAATATAATCGCTGGGCAGATTGGGATGTTCAGCGCTTCGTCGCAGTACTCCCAAGCAATCTCTGCTCAGTATGGCTTCTCTCCCTCTGGCTCCCCATTCGGCGGAGACCCTCGATCCCAAGTAGCTCCTGGAAACTTGCCGGGTGGCGCAGGCTTGGCCAGCATGGCCGGTCGTGCACCGGGGATGGCAATGGGTGGCTTAGGCATGATGTCCATGTTTAATGCCGCGCCTCGTGGTTTAGACCCATTTACCGCCACGATGCACGCAGGTGCCATGGGGTATAGATCTGCCGGTATGGCCGGTGCCATGGGCATGGGTGGAATGACCGCACTTGGTTATGGAGCCATGGCCGGGGCGGGAAGCTTCGTTACCAACCAAATCGCTACTGGTGCCCAGAACCGTGGGATGATTACTAGCGCAGCACAAGGCATGATGCCCGGACAAGGTGTGGGCGGATTAAACGCCATCGCCAACCAAGTGGAGTCTATGCAAAGACAGGGCATGGGCTCTGTTAGAGAGCTTACCGGACTCATGCAAGGTGGAGCCATGTCCGGCGCACTAGACACCGGATCGCTTACCCGTTTTACATCCTCATTCCAGAAGCTAGTAAATAACGTACGACAAGTAGCTGTAGCCCTAAACACCACCATGTCCCAAGCACAACAAGCTATGCAGCAAGTTGAGGGCATGGGTATTAGTAATAATAATGCCGCAGGGTTCCTAGGCACAGCACGAGCATTCGGTGCCCAAGTGGGTATCGGACCGCAGCAAATGATGAATTATGCTGCTGGTGGTGCCTCCTTTGCGAGAGGTGCTGGTATCGATAGATCCGTAGGTGCCACAGGAGCTGTTACACAGGCCGGTGTATACGGCATGGCTAACCGCTGGGGAACACCCGGAATATTACCCGATTCGTACAGTAAGCACATGCAGGGAGCCTCTCGCTTCCTAATGTCAGGTCAAGGCAGATCAGTTTTAGGGGCAATGATGGACCCCAACACTGGAGGCCTGGATCAAGCCATGGCTAGGCAGATGACATCAGGGTTATTAGACCGTAATGAGATTATGTCGCTCTCCCGGCAGAACCTCGCGGGTAATAAGGACATGTTCAACTCCCGCCGGGGTGAGCTTGCCGCATCGTTCTTGTCGCAGTACGGCCCGCACGCTGCCTCGGGCGCACTAGGGGCGATGACCTCAAATCGGTCACAGCCCATGTCCACCCAAATGGCGCTCACCGGATTGACCAGATCAGACTTGCATGGAATGAAGTCGCTCAACCAAAGCGCGAGCGCACTCCAAGGTCAGCTAGTCGCAGAAGCTAAGCGTGGATTCCAAGAAGGAAGCCAGCAACAATCACTCGGTGGAGCACTCGGTCAGGCTTGGCAGAATTTAATCAAGCCAATCAAGGATGAGTTCCGACAGCTTGGTGCGGGCATGACCCAATCCATGCAAGGTGCTCTACAGAGCATGACCGAGGAGTTTGTTCGTAGCCCACCTCCATCTGCCGACCCTCGTGCCCGAATGGACATGTTCCGAAAATCACTCACCGGTTATGGCCGTGATTGGATGAAGGGTGGCCAACAGCTTTCAGTACCATCGGGTAACTTTGGCGAATTTGATTACGCCCCAAAGGGTGCGCTTTCCTCGATCTTGCCACAAGGATTTAGGATTGGCCGAATGTCTCCAGGTACCTCACTAAGTGAGCTATCTGGTTATGGTCTCGGTACTGAGGAGCACAACCCATACCTTACCGCAGCCGCTTATGGATCACGCGCAACATATGGTGGGCGCAATGCTCTTGGTTGGGCTGGCCGAGGACTCAATGAAGTAGGTAGAGGCATCGCCGCTTTTGGCGGAACCCCTCAAGCAACTGGGCTCATGGGAATGGGTGGCATAGGTGGCCCTGGTTCATACATGCGTGGCGTTGGTAATTTAGTGAGTGGTGCTGGCTGGGCAGCAAGAGGCGCGGGTTTCGCATCTAGAATGTTGGCCCCCGTTGGCATGGCTTACGATATGGTCACCAACACTGGCCCCGCCGCAATGCGTCGTGCTGGGTATTCACCAATCACCTCTGGCGCTATTACTGGTGATCAAAGAGCAATGGTTCAGAGCCTTGGTGATGCTGGGGTGTTTGGTGATGATCCTTTTGAGGATATTGAAACCGGCAAGATCGCTGGTGAGACGCCTCCCGGAATGACCCCACTCGGTGGGTTCCTCCCTGGGTCAGCAGGTGGCGGGTTTGGCACCCAACGTTTTATGACAGCGAAGGCTGTAGCCCAAGCATCTTCTAGGTTCTCACCTTCTTCTAAGTCAGATGTCTTAAAGAGAATTGGTGCAGCGGATGCTGATGCGGTTGTAGGTGATGCGATAAAGGAAGCCAAGCAGGCTGCTGGAACAAAGTGGGAATCCATGGAACCCGGCGCTCAGGTCACAGCCATCCAAGGCAGGCTTCATGCAAAAAAAGGGAAGTACGCAGAGCTTTCAACCGGCGATGTATTCTCACTTGTTCAGGGTAAAGCAGGCGCTATCACTAATATGCCGAAAGCAACCCGCGACACATTTAATCCGGTTGAGATGAGGAAGCGTAAGGCAGGAGACCTCCAAGCTTTCGCCGATCTAGCTACCTTGGTCAGCATGGAGCAGACATCAGGGCCGCATAACAAAAAAGGCAACTCGGGTGGGAACATTGATATCAATTCGATGACCGATGCGGATATCAACAGGATACTGAAGCAGGCCCACGAATCCGCCCCAGGTGCCTTTGATTCTGATCAGGTTGAGAAGGTGACATTCGGCGAGCACGGAAGTGCTGCGGCAGCGTACCGTGCAGGGAATTTATCTATCACAAACGACAAGTTGGCCGGAGCGTTTAATGAGGATCGCTTTGCCAATATGTCCCATGTTGACGAACTCAAAAAATTCCACTCCACAGGAGGCGGCACAGGCGGTGTGGGAAATGAGACCGGCGCTAAGGCTGCCCATAAATCGTTGATCCAGAAGTGGATCGCGGGTGATCCGAACCACGCAACCAAGCTGGCTGGCTTCCAAGACAGTTACGCCGCAGCAAAGGACGACGCCGGAAGGAATCGGATCTACCAAAGGTGGACAAACTACAAGCACGCACAAGACGGATATAAAGAGGCATTCGAAACATCTGGTGGGGGCAAGTACAAGGCTGACGAGCATCAGTACGGGGTAGATGAACTAACCAAAGGCCGCCACCTAACAGAATCCACACAATTGGATGCCCAGCACGGGGCCAAGGCGCACTGGAACATGGTGCGTGGACATTATGATGACAACATAACGAAGCTACAGAATGTTAACAGGTCCGCAGCGAGATTGTCCGGCGGCACACAGTCGGCAACAAACCACTTAAACGAAATAACTAAACAGTGGCACGCTGCGGACAGCTCAACAGATTCACTCCCAGGCGAGCCAGACCCAGCCCTCAGAGCAAGAAGATCCTTAATCAAGAGTGTGCAGCAGAGACTAAAAGCCGGTATGGGCGATGCCTCTGATGCTGACATCCGCGCTGGCGTAGCTGCGGGTGGCGTTATGACATTGGATGATGCGCTCACTATGCAGAAGACGCTGGCATCATCTGATCTCCCCGCACACCAAGATATGGCACACAGCCTTGGCGAGTTTATCAAGACTCGACAAAAGACCAGGACAAAAGACGGAAAGAAGAGAACCGCACTACAGGTCCTTAAGAGCACCGGCATCAAAACCAGTGACCTCGGTAAAGAGGACAAGGACTTTCTTTCCGATAAGTCAGATGTCATGTCCTCAAGGCTTGAGGGCGAGTTTAATAAGATGGCGTCTGATGCGCTTAGGGTGGCCCTCAACGCGGAACCCACTAAGGCTGAAATTGATGCGCGGTCTGTTGCTATTTCCTCCGCCCTCCGTAAGGGTAATATGGATGAGTACGAGAGCCTTGTTTCAACAACTGGCGCACCAACGGCAGCAGGCCCCGGTGGTGGAAGCGGTGGAAAACCTGGAGCATTGGCCGCTCAATCGGGCGAATTCGCTAAGGCGATGGCATCGGCTACCACTGCTGCCAACTCCTTTGCCAAGAATATGCCTAAGTAGGAGATGAGATGAATCCACTAACCCAATTCGGTGACTATACTAAAAGCGTGTTCACCACCCTACTCAAAGCAAAGGGCGGAGCAGATCCGGTGGTCGAAGACTACATCCAGAAGGATGATGCCGGACTAACCGAGTACTCAAGTGTCGGCCCTGGGTACAATGAGGTGACCACCACCTACCAATATGGTACTGGCGCACACCACATAAGGTTCTTAAATCTCATTTCACCTGATATTATCTTGGTGCATCAGAGTAAGATGGTGGGATTTTATGCAGTATTACGTTCGCCAGATGAGCTTTCTGTTGTACAAAGGGACGTAAAAAACCTTCTAGTAAAAGACGCAAATATTACTTTGTGATAAGTGGGATAGCATGAGTAAAGACAGTTCTGACAAGAAGAAGAGGTTAGCGGTAGCTGGGGCTGCCGGTCTTACTCCATTTGCTGGGCTCATCGGGGATACCAAGAAGCTTAATCCCATGTCGGGCCAACGCTTCGCAACCTCCTCGGATCTAGCCAGACAAGCCCAAAAGGGCGATGTCCTCATGGCAGGGGCTCCCGGAAAGACTTTAAGTGGTGGATTCAACAAGACTTTCATCAACCTAGGCATCGGTAAGCCTTCCGGATATCACCCCACCATAGTAGAAGGCGTTACACCAGATGGACGCCTTACTGTACTAGAGCAAGGCCCTGATAAGGGCTGGCAACGCAAGACTTTAGCCAAAGACAGCCACGCAAGCCTCAGCCTATTGAGACAGAAGTCGCCCGAGAACGCTGCGAAGACAGTAGATACTGCTCGGCGGTACGTAATGGCTAACGAAAACCTTGGCCGAGAGTTGATGAAGCGTGGTCTGCCTGAAGAGGAAGTGTTACGAATCCAAAAGCAGGCGTACTCTCACCGGATGAACCCCACCATCGGGTTCCGCGAGCTATTTTTACCTAAAGGTCGTGATAAGAGGTCGGCTGCAACCCAAAGAGCCGGTGCCGATGACGCGCTACGGTTCTTCGAGCAAAACACTGGGCAGATCGCAGACAATCTAGCTGCCAAGTCTAAGGCCGGTAAGAAGATCACACTATCAGACCTCAAGTGTTTGGGTGGCGTATGCACTACGACCGCAGCTAAGGCTGGCGTACCTGTGAGAGCGGGCACGAATCTCAACTATGCGTCCCCAAATGATATATTAGCGTCAAAGCAGTTAAAAAACGTTGGGTACAAACGTGCCGCGAACGCTGGCAACCTTGGCCAACGCGCTCTTCACGGTGTACTACGACATGGGCCCAACCTAGTTAGAGGTGCTGCTGGTCTCGGTATCGGCGCACTAGCCTACCAAGGTGCTAAAAAAGTGTGGCCAGGGGAACAAAAAACAGCTGGGGTACTAGACACGGTAGCTCCCAGGACCCTTTTAGAGTTAGTCAAGGTAAAGTCCGGGGTCGCTGACAAGCTTGATAGCATGAAGACCACCAAGAAGGATGTCCATAATGCCGCAACTAAGGCAGGGATGTCTTGGGACAATGACCCCAGCTTCATGGCTATGTCTAAGTCTATTACCGGTAAGTCTCATTTAGACGACATGTCCCCCGCCGAACTACACAAGATGAAGCGGGTGATTCAGAGCCGTGGGCTTAGCAAGACTGCAAAACCAACTATTGCAAATCAGGGTGAGAATTACACTGGTAATATCGCTGCTGGTACTGCGGGTGCTGGGCTAATGGCACCTAAGGCTATTGAGCCTATGCTCGGGAAAGACGTTACTAGGTACAAGCCCGGTAAGCCTATCCACATTTATTACACAGACCCCGAGCGCGGTCGTGGCCATTACCAACAAGCAAAGAATATCGCTAGGTCTCTGGAGCAAAAAGGCATCCCGCACAAGTTAATCAATGTTGAGGAGAAATTCACTACTCCGCACGCTCGCCAGCAGTTAATCGATACATATAAGCGCGTAATGAATGGGGAGCTTTCCCATGGCGCATGGAAGAAAGAATGGACAAAGTTTTACCTGACTCAAGTGGACAAGTCTGCCCTGAAGGCGGACGCCAAGGGTGCTGGGGGAGTCATTTTGACGAACCCCGGAATCGCTCCGTGGATGCGGGGATCAATGCCTGCGAACATAGTGGTTTCGGATCCCTCGAAAGCAATGATCGACACGCCTCTGGGCACTTCATGGACGAGAGCCCAAGACACGAAGTATGTTCCGGAGAGTATTAAGGACGGCTATAAGGGCCCGAATGTTAAGCGTATTACTAACGTTCCGCTTGATCCCGACATGTTCGACCGTAGAGGACCGAACCCTTTTGATCCTAAGCGCTCCCATGTAACAGTGTCGGGAGGGGGAACTGGCACAGATGTCGTAAAACAAGTCGAGCAGCTTCTTGGATCTAAGACTAGAGAGATCAAAGGAAAGCCATTAACGGTTCACGCCATCACCGGAACGCTAGAGAAACACAGACCAGCGGATTATAAGAGACTTTTACAGATGGCCCAAGAAAGCGGTGGCCGTCTCGTTGTTCACAGCGACCTACCGCACGACAAGCTTCGCCCGATGCTTCAGTCAGCGAGCGCTAACATCATGCGCCCCCACGGAACCATGGGGACAGAAGCTGTTGTTGCGAACAAGCCTATGATCTTATCTGCTCGTGGCGGGATTGGTGGTGATGGTAAGGCAAGGTTTGCCGGAGGCATGAACACCTCCAACGCTCTTAAGTTTCAAGAGATGACTGGCGCTCCAATGGCGGGAACTGGCGGGCAAACAACCAGAGCCAACCTAGGACAGATTTTTGACAAACATGCTCCCAAGCTTGATGACTTACAAAAGGGCGTGGGCGAAGCAGCCTCCAAATTTAGCGACACGGCTGGTAGTATTACCGATGATATAATCAAGCGCCCTAAGATTCATGCGCCCGGTCGAATCCCGTTCTCTAAGCAGATGGCTATGGCTGGCGGCGTATTAGCAGGAGGCGCTGGTCTCCACGCTTTGTATAAGAAATACAAAGGCAAGAAGGAGAAGCCCATGAAAAAGATTTCTATGCGCGTAGCTTGGAACCAAGCGGAACGGGCGATTACTCAGTTTGAGCCGTTAGACATGGACGCCCTTCGGGATGAAAGCTACGCACGTGGGCTCACTAAAGCTGCGGCTGCGATGGGGCTCATCAAAACAGCAAACGTAGAGATGAACTATGCGGCACGAAAGGCCAGAGACCCAAAAACCGGGAAAATCGATCAAGGAAAATTCAACCGAGCACTCGGGGTTGGCTATACATCCCCTGTTAAATCATACACTAACCCCAAACGGAACACCCAGACCGGCAGTGCCCAACCCACGCACAGTAAAGAAGTTCGCGATGAGGCCGCAAGACTAAAAGCGTATATGAAGAGTTCGACGGGCCCAGCCGCCCAGGACAAGGCCCTCCAAGACAAAAAGATTAAAAACCCAACCATAGCGCCAGCGTCGCAAAAGGCCTCCTTTAGTGGGGGAGGTGCTGGGTCCAGCTTTACCGCCCCTCCCGCATCGAAGGCTAACCCGACTACAGTGTCGCAGCCTTCTGGCAATCCGGTGTCAAACCCGCCGAAGGTGAAGCCTACAGTACCTAAACCCAATCTCGCACCCGCACCGAAGGCATCCAAGCCTATTCCTGAAACCTCCACAGGACCTAATACGTCAGTCACCCCCGACAAGATACTCCCGCAGGCTAGGGATGCCGGGGACACGTTTGATACTGGCGGCAACAGGAACCGAGGGGCGTGGACGACACCAGACCAAAAACCCCGAGAAAATCCTTACCTCGGAACCGGTCTACATACACAACACCTTGTTGCGAAGTCGCAGCCCACAAGCAGTAACCCAGCACCTAGGCAGCAATCTGCCCCGGCAGTCGCTAAGCAAACACCGAAGGGTGACTTCAACATCAACATGAAGGCGGGCAAGGGCTATGGCTGGCTAGCTAACCAACTGAAGTCCAAGGGCGTCAACATCTCCCACAAAGATCTCCGAAAGCGGATGGGTGATCAGATGCTCTACCGCAATAAGGGCTACACCTTTAACCCTTCTGAATTTGGTGAAGGAGCCAAGGGCTTAGTGTCTGGACGACGGGGAGAAGCTAAAGATATTACTAAGCGAGTCTCCAGAGCACAACGAGGCATGAGGCAGTGGGAAGGCGGGGGAAGAGCTAAATTCCTTGCGGCACGGAAAGCTAAAGCTGACGCCGCTAAGGCGGATGCCGCCAAGCCTACAGTCAAGCCAGCTACACCACCTACTTACGGCGGGCCAGGGCTTCGGTCCGCTTCCGCCCCAACAGCAAAGGCAACCGCACCGATTGCGCCACCGCCAGTAACTGATGAGTTGGCCGGGTCTCCCACGCACGTTGCCTCAAAAGCTAGAGCCACGCTGCCCTTTTTCACCAAAGCTTCCCCGGCGCAAACCAAAGACCAATCAGCAACAGTTGATAGGTTGGTGGCGTCCAGACTTAAGTCTAAGGGCATCGCCGGTCCCAAGGTTGAGACCGCTGCTGCCCCAACCGTACCAGCAACAAAGAAGCCTACGGTGACAATCGGTGAAACCAAGATTTTGAGAAGAGGACCTAAACCAACAAAGGCCCCAAAACGATCCCTACTTGCCCAGTCCAACGCTGGTGTGTTTAATAGTCCTGGGAACGCGAATAAGGCCGTCATCAAAAATGAACTGAGGGGTGAAGTTAGCTCTGGAGCACAGGCCAAGCTTAAAGCTAAAGGCGTTGAAGCTCCGAAGGTCGCGCCTGCCGCAGCCAAAACACCAGGGAAACCTGTTGGCGCTGCTAATCTATTCGGCAGTTCCGAGAACACACCTAATGTTAAGCCAACGGTGGCCGGTAAGCCGACTGGCGCGGTCGATGACACTAAGGGCGGGAAGCCCATAGTCGCTAAGAAGCCAGCAGAAGTTACGCCCACGCCTTTGAAGCCAAATCCAGCAGCGCCTACGGTCACAAGGCAGGACAGCGACGTTAACACCCCAGGCGTAAACACAAGGACTCGGGGATCTACCTCTGTAGCAAGAGATGGAAACAGAACGGTTACGACAACCCGAAGCAGCACCAGCGGAAATGTCAGCGTAGCCAGCCTCAAGGCTCCTCAGAGGAAGGCATATCAAGGTATGCAGGTAAGCCTCAATAAGGCGATTGGTGTTGGGGGCAACATGAACTTGAAGAGAACAATGGCCAGCATGGCAATGACTCAGGCACTAGCAAAGGGGTGGGACCCATCAACCGGTGCTGCTGGGTGGGAGAAAGCTGACCCAAGAGGCTATAAGAGAATGAAGAAGAAATACCCAGCGGCGTTTGCCAAATAACTATTAGGACGTAATATGAGCACACCAGAAGAGTATAATAGTCAGCAAATGAGCCTCGGAAGGCTTACTGACTCCCACATAACGCACCTAGTCAAGTTTTGGCAGGAGCATCATGATCTTGAGGTTGATGGATATTGCGGTCCAAAGTCCCAAGAGTCGATCCACGCCGATCAGTTTGGAGCAGACAGTGAGCCTAGTAAAATAGGTCTCGCAGCTTTGCAGGTAGCTATAGGTGAGATCGATAATGGTGAGATTGGTGGGAACAATTCTGGGCCAGACGTGGCGCGTTACCATGGAATTGCTGATGACGGCGATGATGATGACGATGGTGCTTGGTGCGCTAGTTTTGTTTCTTATTGTTGCACTGTTGGAGCCGATAATATCGGTGTTGCGCTTCCCTTCAAGGCGAGTCGTGGGGCGAAAGCGCTGCACAAAAAGATCGTCGGATCGAAAGAGGGACGGTTCATTCCGGTAAACCAAGCATTGCCTGGGGACATTGTCGTTTGGGACCGTGGGCCACTATTAGCGAACGGAAAGCCCTCCTGGATGGGCCATACGGGCTTTGTTGAGAAGCTTGAAGGTAGTATCCTGTACACCGTTGAAGGCAATGTTGGACGTTTTCCATCTAAAGTGAAACGATTTATGCATGACTTAACAAGAGACACCAAAGTTATAGGGTGCGCGAGGATATAAGATGCCAGCATTAACAGCTAAACATACAAAGGGTAGACCCAACGACCCTAGGCTCAACGCTGCTCTTCTCGGAGGAGTCATGGGACCACTTCTCGCGCCCGCTGGGGCCGAAAAAGGGAAAGGCTGGAGAACCTTCTTTGGCTCGTTGGCAGGCATGAAGGCAGGCGAAGGCCTATCTATGCCACTGCTTGCCCTTCTAGCTAAAAAGGGGAAGGGGTCCCATGTAGCCGGAGTTAAGCTGCTTGCGGGCTTGGGTGGTGCTGGTGGCGGTGCCGCGTTTGCACATGGGCCCAACAGCAAGAAGCAGCAGGCAAAGATTGATGCTTGGGATAAAGCCCGAAAGCGGGCTAAGCTCAAAACGGCGGCAGCCAAGAAGGAAAAGAAAAAACCTACTTCCGTAGCAGGTGGCGTGGCCGCCGTGGCCGGGTCCCTCGGCCTTAACACGTGGGGCGGATTAAAGACCGTAGTGGACGGAGTAAAGCAGGAAGGCCTGAGCGCGGACAAGATAGAGAAAGCAGATCCCGCCTTTCAGAAGGCATACAATAAAATGAGGAAGAAGTTTGAGCGTGGTGGTGGGAAGGTTTCCGACTCCCATGTATTACAAGCCTCTTTTCGTCCTGATCAGAGGCTGATCATGCATCCAGAGAAAAATATCCCCGTTGGGCTACATGAGCTTGGGCATAGCACAGCGAGTGCCCATGGGAGAAAAGGTGCACTTTCTAAAGCGATGGGTGCCGCACGCCGAGCATCCATGAACACTCTGTATGGCTTCGGGCGAACTACGGCTATACCAGCCGGTATCCTGGCGTCTCTTGGTGGCAAATCTGAAGATGCTGATAAAGCCGGAAAGCGTGGAGCACTTATTGGTGGGGCGTTGAGCACACCAATGGTAGCCGAAGAAGCTACGGCAAACGTACAGGCCATGAAGAACATTAACCGGGCCGCCGGAGGCGGTAAAGCCGGTAGGGCGGCAATGCTTAAGTATATGAAAAAGATTGGGCCTGCTTTTAGTTCATACGTCGGCTTGGGTGGGTTAGCGATGGCTGCCCCCTACCTGTCTGGGAAGATAAGGAAGAGGGCCCACGAGAACGCAGAGCTTAAAAAGTTATTAAAGAGAAAGCGGAGGTCTTAGAATGAATCAACTAGAGAAATACGCAGCAAAACAGCACCTTACCCAAGCCCTAGCAGCGGAGCTTGAGAAGCAGGCGGTATGGGGCGGGATCGCTAAAGGTCTCGGCTGGGCGGCCAAGCATATGACCAGAGGGGCCGTTAGGGCGGGAACGAAGACTCGCGCATACCGATATGCTCCCAATGCCGCGAATCCTTACGGATCCAGGGTAGGCAGACAGATTCTTGGCAAGCACGGCCCCAACACTTTAAGAGGCAAGCTCTCTGATAAGATGTTCGCCGGTGCTCGGGGACTACGTAGGCTCCAAGGTGGGGCTACTAGAAAACTAGACAAACAGTGGGCCAACCGAATCAATAAGCGCAGCTTCAGTGGCGGGTCTAAGGATGTCCGGTGGCACGAGCATGAGAACAGAATCAGAACAATGAAAAACAACCCAATGCTTAATGCTGGTTTGCGTAAGGGCGATAAGTACCACGTAGCTCAGAATTCAGCGGCCTGGTAGGAGGAATTAATTATGAACAATCTAGAAAAATATGCAGCAAAGAGAGTGCTTATCGAGAAGCTGTCCTCATTAGGAGTGGTTCTCCGTGGCGCAAGTATGCTCAATACGGCGCGTCGCGTCGGGAGTGTCGCAAGAAGGGGCCTCTCGCACGGAATCCGAAGCGCAAAACAGGCAGATAAGGCGGGCAAAGTGGTGGCAAACAAGGCCACCGTTCGAGCTTCAGCATCGGCTGCGAACATGGGCGGAAACTTTCGTAGAGCCCATTCGGCTGGCAAGGCAATACAAAATACCCGCAAGAGTCCATTCGGTAACGCACTCGCTGGCGCTGCCGTAGCCGAAGGCGGAAGGCGGGGGTGGAATGCTATTGGTGGTGGTAGTGGTGCCAAGAATCGTCTTAAGAATGCTTGGCAAGGGCTAAAGACCCCCACACCGTTGGGGCGTTAAGATGAACACACTAGAAAAGTATGCCGCCCAACAGTTACTAATAGAAAAGTTGGCCGCCGCTTGGAATAAGTTGGCCGCCAGCATGGCAGCAGTCAAGCCGCCACCCGCTCCCGGAAAAGCGACCAAGGGTGCTGGTATCCCCGCACCAAAGAACCCGGCAGCCAAAACTAGCAACATTAAACCTATCAAGGTTTCTATGAACACACGTGGTGCTATGCCTCAGTAGGAGAATATAAATGCATAATAAAAAGCATAAAGAAGACTCGTTAAGAGCAGCACCAACCCCGGAAGGGGTTGAGGCGTCTCATGATAGAGGATTTGTTGGCCTTGCAGGCCTTCTTCAGAAGGAAGAAGCCCTAGGCGCAGCAAAGAACAAGAAAGAAAAGAAGAAAGAAGCTATGATCCAGGCTTTGGCAGCAAAGCTTAGAGAAAGAGCAAGCGAATAATTGTTTTAGCAGTTGGGCTAGACAGTTGTGTTAAACCACAGGAAAATTACTTAGTAATTTAACAGGCCAATGGAGGCCGAGGAGTTAGATATGAACGAATTTATGTGGGGCGCGTTGACCGGAGCAGTCGTTACACCTTTTGCTTGGGTTGGAATTAAGTGGTGTTACAGCAAATTTAAGTCGCTTCTTGCAAAGTCGTAAGTTGCAAATGAACAGGAGATAACGTTATGGAATTGCAGATGGCCGTACAGGCCCTTTCGGATAAGCTTAGTGAGGCGTTAGTAGACGTTGCTAAGTTTGAGGATAAAGGCAATGATGCCGCTGCCCGAAGAGCCAGAAAAGCCCTTCAGAGCATTGCTGTGGCTTGCAAGGAGCTTCGAGCACAAATCCAAGCACAGCGCTCCTAAAGAGGGCTATTTTTATTAGCGGGGCATAAACATATGTTGGACATAGTTAATTTTGAAATCGATACGACTGAGGGTGCTGAGAAGATCACCGTAGAATTACGGAATCTAAGTAAGCTCGGACTCGACCTGTTGGGGTCGTTTAACCAAGGGAGTAATCAGTATTGGTCCATCAAGTATGCCCAGAACGAATCTGGGAAGTCTGAGACGACGTTGATCCCGGTTTCTTTCATGAAGCTGGCTGGATTTAACGCCAATACAGGTACTGGCACATTAGTATTAGACGCCAGTAACGTTTCAGGATTCTCCCCCCGGTTACTAACTTACCTTAAGGCCGTAAACGCTGTTCCTGAATTTATTTGGATGAAGGTTATGGTGTCTTTGGACGCTAGAGACTGGCATCAGTCTGGGTACGCCAAATCCACAATTATTGACACACCTCGACAATGTATTCCGCTAGTACGCTTTGATGAGTTTACTGCTGGTCAGCATGACAGCAGCCCAACCGATACTGTAAAACTATCGTGGGCGTGGACCAATTTAGACAACGACGGAGACGGTGAGCCCGACTGCCCTGTAGATGGGTTCCGAATCGTAAGATATAACGCCAGCGGAGAAGAAGATGCGAGCTATACGGTAGGCCCCGAAGGGTCCCCGTTTTTAGACACGGACCTTAGCCCGGGGACGTATTATGACTATCGGCTTTATGGGCTACACGAGGGAACCCTCAGCGAGAACTACGCAACAGCAGGGGTAACAACGGGGGTGGCCAATCAACCGCCTATCGCAAATGACCTAGAGTTGTCCTGGCCACAAGGGATCTCAGTACAATCAGGGCTACTTCCAGCATCAGACCCCGATGGCGACCAGCTGTATTACAGTATTGATACTACAGTGTTGACCAGCGAGACTGGTGCGGTAATCGGCAACATCAGCGTCGGAACCAGTGGCGACTATACGATCATTGTCACAGATTTAGATTATTTTGGTGGCACCGGCGGCTTTGGATACAATGTCACAGATACTTATGGCGGCTACGCCAATGGCAGCGTGACCATACAAATAACCGAGGTCGTATCAGAATTACCGGTTGCTTCGAATTCAACAGAGTCAATGGACGAGGATGGCATTCTAAGTGCCAACATGGTCGCCACTGACCCGCAGAACGACACCCTTACTTACACAGTACTGGGCTCTCCCCAAAACGGGACACTACAGGTAGATGGAGCGGACGGGTCGTATACGTACACACCCAACAGCAATTGGTCTGGGACAGACTACTTCTCTTTTTCTGTTTCCGATCCCGGTGGGAACACGTCTAACACCGCCCAGGTTACGATTAATGTAGCCGAGGTTAATGACCTTCCGGCGATAACATTACTCGGTGATAATCCCGACCTCGTCATGTTTGCCGATCCTTTGGTGGAGTACATTGAGCCGGGAGCTACTGTTTCAGATGTTGAGGATCAAAACCTGGAGGCTGAGCTATCCGGGAGTATTGTAGATTCAAGACATTCGGGAGACTACACGCGTCTGTATGATTGTACCGACACGAATGGCGGAGCAGCTGAGCAGAAATCCAGAACCGTTCGCGTCAATCTTGGAGCAGTGCATGACTTAGAGGTTGTCCAAGGCGACCCCGCCTATGAGAAGCTCTCATTAAGCTGGTCAGCACCACACACGCCCCAGTCGGGTGAGCCCGGTTATACTGGACCCGCTACAATTCAATTCCGCCTTTACTGTGTACAGAACGGTTCCGCTACGCCAATCGTTGTACTTAACGGGGATTCGACTTCTTACGAAGATAGTGGGGACTGGACCAACGAGGGCGCGTTACAGCCTGAAACCGAGTACGGTTACTGGATTGTGCGTCACGATACCGGCGGGAACTACCTGCCGTCCCAAGATGGGAATACCGCAACAGGGAGAACAACATCCCTCCCAGCCGTAGTGCCTACCCCTTGGTATTTATCTGTACTCGATGGGATCCCCGAGCCCTGGCATCAATGCCGACTAGCTTGGACTCCGGTCGTAGAAGAGACAGACATCACAGAGTTCAAGCTCTATCAGAAAAAGGCAGGCGACACTTCGTGGACGCTTGCCCACACAGTGGACGTGTCTGACGGCATCTCCCCTGAGCACCTGTCTCATCTATTCTCAGACTTAGACGACGACACGCAATACGAGTTCTACCACACTGCATCCAACGACGCTGGTGAGTCCCAGCCGTCCAATACCGCTGAGTATACAACCTCGCTTACGCCAACAGGCGTCATCACCGCAGACATGGATGAGGTAGGTGAGACTGGCATCTTAACCGTTACAGGTGTTCTCCCACAGGGATGGGGATACACGACGGATGACCCTGGTTCCGAACAGGACCCGGCCAACTGGTCCAACGCAGTACTTATTACGGACGGCAGCCTCACGGCTACTGATTCTTACGCAGCAGGTACGCACGAGGTTTGGGTAGGTGCCGTGGGCTATCAAGCCACTCCGCACTACATTGCCTTTAATACCTACGCAGGTATCTCCACCACTTGCGCAGCCGAATTCAACCAAGACAACGCCACAGTAAGTTGCTCTGTCCCGAGGTCGAGCAATGATTGGCAGTCAGTCTTTTATTGTGTTGATTACGCCTCGTGGGGTGGGTCTCCGGGATCCTCTCTGGATAGCACCGCGTGGATTCAAGCCACGCCAGACGCCAGCGGCGATTTCACTATTAACCTGTCAAACCAAAACCCAGGATTCCACTATCTACGGTTTGTGGGCTCCTATAACGAGGACGGCGTCAACGAACAGTGTGGGGCGGTCACGCCAGCAATTGAAGTACGCAGATGGTCTGGCGTCGAGAGCCTAGTAGTTACGGTGCTCGGGGATGACGGCACCGACCCAAATATTGAGGTAACGGTTTCAGGGTCTATTCCGAGCAGTCCACACGGGTGGCGCTACTCTACAGAAGGCCCGCCAGTTGCTGAAGATGGTACGCAGCTCACAGATCTAAGCAGTTGGGGCACACTCGTATCAGACGGAACCCTGAGCCACCAATGCTTTATCCCCCAGGCGGGATACTATGAAGCTTGGGCTCAAGCCTGCTTTGAGGATGGGACACCGATCCTTTCGCCAAGCGGCACAGGGTACGAGAGCTATGGGCCGTTCGTTGTCACACAGAGACCCTACACAGGGCTAACTAGCGTAAAAGCAATACCGGACGGCGACAATGTGCGCATAGAGGTCGAAGGGGATTTTCATCATTGGAAGTACTCCTCTAACGTTCTATTTACCTCGTCACTAGCCGGTGCCCCTTTGACGAACGAAGGCGTTAATGTCCCCGAAGGGACCACCGCATCATTCACACCTAACCTCTCTGGTAGAGGGGTTGTGTATGTTAGCGCAGTTGACCAAAATGATTACTCACTAGCCATTAATGGTGGACATCAGAGCGTTTGGACATCTGTCTACCTCTCCCCCGTTCAAGAGGATGTATCCCAATCACCAGACCCTACGTATGACCCGGCGAATATTTACGTATCGGAACCGGAGATGTTCGGACTCTCGCACTCATACACGGATGAGGAAGAGCCACAAAAAATACCTTTTACGATGACAAGCGCCGAGCTATCGACAGCCCTAGCGTTTACCACTGAAGCATCTTTGGACACATTTTTTATCAATTCGGTGTCCACACAAGGAATACAAACCTTGCTTCATATCCACACCGCTGGTGGCCCGCAGATCTTCGAGGGAGCCAACATGGTGTGGGATGACGCTGTTGCCGACAACTTCATGGCTGTAGACGCTGCTGTTCTTGAATTTGTTGCCACTATGGGCGTAGGTGGACTTAAGACTCTGGCCGAGGGGGTCAACATGCCCGCCGTGGTCCTCGAATGGCGACTAGACGAGATGTATGAGACCGGGCAGATTCCTTGGGCAACCTTTAGATTAGCCACCACGGACGGGACCGAAGAAACCGTTGGGTGGGACGGGGAGGGCAACCCCGTAGTCCACGCCCAGCCGTCAACACACACACCTTTCTGGCACTATATCCCAGAAGAGTTTCTCGAACGAAACTCCGAAGATGCAGAAATAGGCCCTGGGGTACTCCTAGAGCATGAACGCAGAGCTGAGTCTGACCAGCGAGTACAGCTGTCCTATGGGGACGTTGTTGTTACGTCGGCAGTTCTGTATGACTCTGGTATCCAGAAGAAGAGGGTCAAGCCCCGATCTCGCCCGGGACCCGCCGAGGTCGCGATGACCTATGTAGATACTTTCCCCGACTACGGGACAGGCAGGACGAGCAAGGGGCCAAGATGGTGCCCAGCAATACAATCCCCTAACCCGAATCGTGACCCGTGGTACGCTGAGGGGTTCGTGGCGGATGCCGACATCTCTAGTGTTGCGACCACTCGCGAAGGGTCGAGAACGTCGGGACTGCCGACCAGTCCTGGAACCCTATTCAGGGCTATAGATATCAATATCGGCGGCGGACTCTTTCATGTTCTAGATCCCGAGTATGTCGCCCGGTATGGGGACGACGGTGATTGGTCAGCGTACGTCTGTTTTAAAGAATGGTTGGGGGCAGACGAAGGATCTAACTTCAAGCCTTACCCATTGGACCAACAACTACCGTATCTACAGAGAGTGTTTGATGCTGAATGGGTTCTGACTGAAGACCTTCCTGGGTCTGGGCAGCAACGGCATGAGCGCCTCCTGGTTGTTTTTCACGAGGCACAAACCCTCGGATTAGATCTCGACCTACAAGGGTGGGATCCAGCAGGGAACACCCCACGGAATAAGGCAATGAGTAAGGAATGAAAGCGGATAGAAGCTCAACAGCGATTATTATCGCACTAATAACTGGACTATCCGGGCTAGGGACCGCGATAGTTAACAGGGTCACACCTAACGAGGCATCGGTATCTGAGAGTGAAAAGAAGGGTCGAAGGAGCTACAAGGCCCTTAAGAAAGCATTAGTAAACATCGCCGAGGACGTAGACGCAAACGCTAAGAGGGTAGACCTACTAGAACACACGATTGCACTACAAAATAGAACAATACAGTTTCTTATGAGTGATGTTGGGGTACATCAACCAGCTGTAGCTGCACCCGATGTGCCCAATAATCCCGATGGTCATAGAACGAAAAGGGTGCCAACGCAGGTACGCGGGGCACCACCTAGTTACGACACAGCACAGAAGGCTCAGTAGTGAAGTATTTATTAGCAACTATCGCTTTAGTATCCGTATTCGCCTGCATGGGCGGAGTACAAACAGGCCCTGACGCAGATGTTTTAGTAGACTCCTTTGAGCGAACTACGGGTATCGGCGGCACATGGCATGATCGATACATCGAAGACAACTGTAGTAGGTGCCCGGAATGCTGCGTTACGGAGCTTTGGGATTCGGTTGAGGCAGAGCTGGATATTGAAGAAAGCGGCTGCGGAGAGGGCGACGCAGAGTATTGCGACAACTGCCCCGGCGTAGACTGTATTTGTGTCGAAGACCACCTGGGCGTTTGGCACGTTAACCCAACGATTGGTGACACCGACGAGTATGAGGACTTCGGCAAATACGATGACTCAGACTGGCCCGATATGTGGACGCCACCGGATGACGAGGAGTAGAAAATGTTAGAAGTACCAACACTTATCAGTATGCGTGAGGAACTCGGCGATATCTACAAGCGGGAGATCGGCACCCTAAAGAAGGTTGCCGAGAGCTTGCGAGCGCAAGGAATCGACCCAAAGACCGAGAAGGGGATGAAGAGCACCGCGATGAAGGCGGTCACTTCGGGACCTAAGCCTCCTCCCACACCGCAGCAGCAGCAAATGGCCGCGAAAATGGAAGCGGCGGGGAAAAAATATAGACAACAAAACAACATCGGCCCGCTTAGAGCGAGAGGGATGGTGGGAATGGGGTAGCTGATTTTAGCTAGGTGCTTTCACCTACACCGCCTACGGTCATATTATTACCGTATGGAATCTGTGAAGGAGGCATCATGGCTGAAATAGCACTAATAGTAACAAGTTTAGGGTTAATATGTTTAGATCACGTACTCACCGTCAGAGAAATGAATAAGCAGCACGAGCGACTTAAAGAAACGATAGACTCAGAGATGAGTAGAATTATTAAGAAGTAATAAAGGAGGTCACATGGGAAATTCAGTTGTATTAGTACAGCCTGACCCCTTTATTGGCGTTGGTGACAAGGTAACAAGCTACATCCCTAACTACCGGTTAGACCAAGAAGACTTACAGAAAACAAAAGCGAAGGGTCTCGACGGGAAAGGGGACAACATGTCCTTTGGGGACATTAACTATGTGTCCCGCCCATTAAACGGTATCGCCGCTAAACCGAACACCCACGCATACGTTCAGATCCTAAACGCTGACGCTAGGGTTATTAAGGTTTTCAACCAGCTAGGTCTGCCCGGTGGGGTTGAGCAGTCTGGTGATCGACAGCACCAACAGGTTCCCAAGGACCCATACGCCAGCATGTCAGCCAGTAGGGCTGGGAAAGGCAAACCAACGCCCCCTGCCGGTGGAGGGCTTGTAGGCGCTGTCAAATCCGCCGCAGGCATGGGGTCGGGCTCACAAAGCCAGATGGCCTCGCCTGGGATGGGCATCGACGATCAGGGCAACCCGGCCTCCAACGCTTGGACCGATTGGATTCTAAGTGCTGTGCGGGAAATCCGCATGGAGAAGACTCAGCTTGTTGAGACCTTTGGCGACAGCTATTTGTACGCTTTTGGTGAGAAGCCTAGAGTCTTAGGGTTCTCCGGACTCCTCATGAACACCTTGGACTACAATTGGCGTGCCGTGTTCTGGGAGAACTGGGATCGGTACTTCCGCGCTACAAAGCTTATCGAGATGGATGCCCGCATGTATATCGGTTGGGAAGACATCGTAGTCGAAGGCTACCCTATCCAAGCGGTGGCCCAGGAGTCAGCAGAGAGCCCAAATGCCATGTCGTTCACCTTCCAGTTCTACGTTACTAACTATTGGAACATGTCCATGGTTAACGTACGGACTTTGGCTAAGGCTAAGAAAAAGTATCACCTAGCCATGTCCAGGTCGATGTACTCGAACACGAAAGTATTCGACAACGAAATCACCAGTGACCTGTTTTCTGTGTTCGACACCGTCTTAGGCAAAGGCGCTGCGAGTCACGCGTTTTTTATGGATGAACAGTCGAAATCTATCGGCGAGATGTCTGAGTTCGAGAGACTCGGCGTGAGGTCAGCGAAAAAGGCTGCGGACGCCTTAACCAAGTTGCCGTACAAGCTTCTTACGCTTAAGTCGGCAAACATCACGGCCTTCTTGAACGCTACGCTCCTACAGTTAACGTATGACGCCTTAAAGACAGCAGGTACTGTTGGGATACAGGCTGCTGAGAAGGCCATGAAGGTCCAGAGAGGCGAGATCAACGCTTGGTTCGGCTACGCCGGGGCGCTTGCTGATACGGCCTTAAACACGACCTCAGGGCGCTGGGATGGCAACAAGAGTAACACTGGGGATATGTTCTTAGACATGTTCCGTGGCGGAAGCCTTGACCGCGTTATTCAAAGAATGTCTTATCAGCTAATTGGGCTTTTGGGGACAGCCGGTAGATACAGGGGCGCAACAACCGAGGTAGACATTACGACGGGGAGCAACATGAAGTATGGAGCTGCTCCCGGGGCCGCTGTGGTTATTCATGAGACACCTGTGAACGCCAACAGCTCAACCGATCTTTCGATCACGACAAACGAAGCGATACAAGGGACATCTGACCAAGACGAATCTGGCGAGAACAGTTAATGAGCAACGGTAAGACAGCCATATATGGTCGTTATGTAGGCTTTAGGGCCTTTATCGAGGGTATCGAAATTGATATCATCGAGGGCGCTGTGTCAGGGGGGATAAACTCTCCATGCACAGCCAATCTTACCATCCCATTTAATGACGCGGCACATAAGCTGTGCCCTCGCTCACTGGTGCACATCTTTTTTATGGATAGCCGGTACGAGGTTGGAGCGGAAGCCATCAAGGGGTCAGACGATGACCCAAGCGTTCCCCCAAAGGTTCTACACTACAACAAGGCTGGTGTAGGCGAAGCGCAGACAACCGACGCCAAGAAGCTGACACAAACAGCCGCAAAGCTCGTAGACAAAAACGACCCAATGAACTGGAAGCTGTTGTTTGTTGGCGAACTGGTCGGCTACAAGTACCAGAAGATCGGAGCCATTAGGCAGATCGTACTTATGTGCCAAGACGTTACTTCCTACCTGCAACAGGCCAAGTTGCACTGGGGACGCCAAAATACCAGCCTTAACTCATATAAACAGGCGATCTTCTCTGGGGCCACACAGCTTCACCGAGGCAAGAGCCGTGTAGACAGTTCAAACGACCTCGCAAAACTCTTATCCGTCAAAGCTTCCACGAACCCACAGGTTCCGGGGCTTCTGGGCGGACTGATTGCGACGCTTGAGTCTGTAACGGGCGTGTTCTCACCGACGGCGATAACCAAGTTTCGTGGCGCTAGTGATTTTATGAGTCAGGCTGAGCTACGCCTCCACATGACTCGTATGCTAGGAGCATCAGAGAAGGACGACACGACTGCGACCTTCATAAGTAGTAGATCCTTTAAACGATACCTACGCAAGCTCACCAAAGCCCAGAAAGGTACAGCTTCGTATTACGATCTAATGAATGTGATCCTGTCGAAGTGCTATCAGGTGTGGAACTCTGTTCCTGCGCCCCCCTACATCGACAATGGGACTATTAAGGTCGAGTGGCTACAGAAGATATCCGGGTTTAATTACAAGAATGACCCTGCCGTCAACCCCTTCTTTAAGGAGGTTGATTCTGTGTATATGGAGATCGGAAAGAAGATCACTCAAGGGAAACGACGAAGAGCTAAGGACGGCGCGTCTACCTCACCAAACACCACCGACGCATCCAAATCCATCAGCCTAAGCTCTGACTTCATACGTACCAAGCGAGACGGAGCCAAAGAGGCCGTAGACACGGGCACGCATAAGGGAGTTGAGAGTACGGTATCCCCAAAGCTAGGAAAAACTTCCAGGTGGAAGAGCGCGGGCCAGATTAGAGATGCGGGCACCGCTGTTTATCAAGGGGCCATCAAGAAGCCACCAGCACAGCGGAAAGCGGCAAGGAAGGTCAACGAAGCTTACCAGCTAGTAGCCGACGCCAAAGGACAGATGGATAGCTTATCCAAAAAGTCTGGCGATGATTTTACAGAGCATACCGAGGAAACATACTACGGGATCAAGTCTAAGTTAGAGAAAGCCAGAGCGCTCCTAGCTAAATCAGCGGGCATTAACTACAAGAGAAAAGAGAGCATTGAGAAGGTGAACCCGAGGCTCAACTGCTTCCTTTTTCACCCTGATATCTTCATGTGTCCTCCTCCCAAGTGTAACGTCTTGTTCCCGGACCACATACAGTCGATCACGTTCAGCCGTGGCTGGATGAGTGAGATTACCCGGGTATGGATGCACGGGAGGACTGAGTCAGGTAGAGCGAAAAAGAACTGCTACTTCTCACCAAACACCAGCATTCTATCAGCCAGCGACAAGCTCTCAGAGACCGCCGTAAAGAAGGGGCATACCTTTATGATGCGCCACGAGCGACTTACGGGTATTAACTCTGTCATAGTCGGTCTGGGTGATAATGACATCTTTAAGAAGATCCACGTTAAGGGATTGGCTAAGGCCAAAAAAGACGCTCGAAAGAAGTTTAAGGGAGACAAGAGCCCCGAAGCAAAACAGAAGATTGAGGATGAGATCAGTATGTTTACTGGTCCAGCCCAACACTCCCCCCAGGTACACCTACAGCGTGCTGCCAATTACATGTTTTGGGTAAACCGTTACTCGTCCCGTGTGATACGCGTACACGCAAGATTCTGCCCACAACTTGTCGCCGGTATGCCGTGCCTAATCCTAGACCCCATGCGTGGGTCGAAGAGCCGGTTTGTTCAGGATAAGACCACCCAATTATTTAAGGCTAATAGTAATGAGAGGGTTACCGAACAGGGGTTGTCAGGCATTACTCCGGGGCAGGTCATCAAGACAACAACCCCCAGAGGGACGCATTTTGTAGGGACCATTGCCAACATTCAGCACACATTCTCTGCGGACGGGGGAGCGAACACACTCATCCAGTTGGTAAAATGTCGTGAACACGACGAAGCACATGATGTATTCAAAGACACGGACAACCCTAAAGATGGCAAGTTCGACACTAAGCGCATCAAGAAGAAGTACTTTAAGCGGTGGATCGAGCCCAAACCAGAGTCCCACCTAAGTGAGAATGGGCTCTCCCCGTCAGGGTCGTTCCAGACAGGCACAACTGAACAAGGCAACTTCGAGAAGGATATGGCTGCGGTCTTGGGAACGCAGTATAAACGCGGCAAGAAGTATACTATGGAGGCGACCAAGGAGAAGGGTAGCACCAAGCCCATACCCACAAAACTCTTATATGCGGTTAACCCAGACGGGTCCAAGGTTGGACAGTCGCCCACAGCATCCTCCGACTTCAAGTGGAACGCCGAGCTTGGCAAGTGGGAAGGTGGGGGACCTAATAGGGACGGGTTAGAGGTCAAGGTTTTTGAGCACGGCAGCTCTAAGGTCCTCAAGGATGTCAACTTCACGTTTGAAGCCATGGCCACACCCCCCTGGTTTGCTGAGATATTCCACGCCGCAAACATTGGTGCGGAATACTACCAACCACTAATGGGATGTCAGTCCGTCGTGGACGGGTCATTGATTGACTTGCAAAGCGGAGAAGAGTGGAAAAAGGGCACAGACCTCGTTGAGGTGTTTTCGGGTGAGGGCGGAGAAGAGGAGGAAGTTAAACACGAGACCATAATTCTCCCCATAGCAACCACAGATGGCAAAGAAACACGAGAGGTTATGATACCTAAATCGTTGATGGACCCGGTCATTACGACATCAGCAGCAGCGAACGCGCTCGCCGAGCTATGGTTAGGCCTTAAAGAGGTCGGCGCTAATGCTAATTTGTTCATGGACGCATATAATGATAGAGCCTACGCAACCATGCTGGACATCTTAGGGAACACAAACCCAGACATTCTGATAAAAACACAGGACCAAGAGTCCAGATCCTTTTCTTTAGGCGATGTCCCATTTACGGGATTTCACACCTGGGCCGTGGGGAACCTCACAGGACTTGAGAATCTAGATGGCGCTGCGGAGACTTATATAAAACATGACAAACGATCTTCGCCCAGAAAGGTTGATGCGTCTGTAGACACCCGAGCAGAAAAATATGCTGCCGCTAAAGAGTATTTCGTGGAGCTTAAGGCTGGACAATACGGACATGCTAAAGGAAAAACATCATGAGTGATATTACTAATAATAAGGACGCCTTCGAAAAGGGCCTAATAAATGATAAGGTTCCGGAGTCTTCATTAGACATTAATGAGGATATGGACGATGATGCCGGAATCGGTGAGGTTACCTTCGGTCGCGGAGCGACCAGGAAGGTGCTTTTATGCACCAAGGGGGTTACTTTGAAGAATCTGGTTGATATGTCCAAGTAGGTAGTTCGTAATTGCTTTACTATGTTGCATAATAATCATGACACTTTTAGCCCCTAACGGGCAGTTACTAGGAGGAACCAACCATGGATCAGTTGACTAAGTTGGCCGCCAAGCAGAGGTTGGTTGCTGTACTAAATAATGAGTTCTACGAGGACTCTGATTTTGATAAAGAAGCGAAAGCTAAAGCCTTTTTCGAAGGCGTAGGCAAGGCCCTGTCCAAATGGGGCAAGAAGGCCAAAGACACTGCCGTTAAGGAATATGGGCATATTACAAAGAAGCCTCAAGGGGACTACTTGGCAAAGGTCGAGAAGGGCCAAGGGGCTAAAAAGCTTAAAGATTTATCCAAGAAACAGCAGCGCAAGCTGAAGGGAATGGATGAGCAAACAAAGAGGTCTAGAACACGCGCCGCTGTTGTTGGTGGTGGCGGTCTAGCTGGTTTAGGAGCACTAGGCTTGATGTCTAGTGATAACAAATAATCGGGCGAAGCTCGTATTTATTAGGAGGTAATGAAAGATGCTTTCAGCAGATAGACGAGTCGCTTTAGAAACTAGACTCGCAAACGTGGTGTATGACGAACAACCTATGTACAAACAGGCTACTATCGAAAAGGTAGCTGAGTTTAGAAATTATTACGGCTGGATGTGGCCAATGGCTCTTGAGAAAGAGGCCGCTGCCGCTGGTAATGATGAACTCACAAAGATCGCCCAGATGGAGAAAGAGGCCCTTTTGGCGCGTCTCGGACTCCGAGCACTTGGCGCTCTTCGAACAGCAGGTGGTGCAGCCAAGTCCACAGTAGGCCGAGGCTTAGCTCGTTTTGGCCGTGCCGGTGGTAAGGCAGACCTCGCTGGTCAGCGAATGATTCGAGCCGGTCAGCAAACCAAGGCTCTTGGGGCAGCCAACAAGGCTACCGCAGCAGCGTCCAAAAGCATCGGCCTTTCCCCGGCGATGGCCCGTGTAATCCAAGGAACCTCCAAGGCGAGCCTCCGATCTGGTGCAGCTAAGGCCGGAACACAGACCGCTAAGGGTATCACCAAGAAGATCACAGGCGCTCGCGCAGCAGCTAGTCGTAAGGCTGGCTTGTTGGATAAGGCTCGCGCAAAGGGTCTCGTTCCTGGACAAACTGGTGCCCAGCGTGCGTTCGCTAAGAACACTGGCGATAAGAAGATCATTCGCCAGCTTGTTGCAACGCAAGGCAAGAAGCCCGGAAGCAACATTGTTCGGGACATCTATGGTCGCTCTACTGCTCACGCTGCTCAGCGCGGCGGAATTGCTGGAGCAACCCAGAAGGGTCTTGAGGCCGCACTCTCCGCACCGGGCGCAGCTCGTAAGTGGGGCGCAGGCTTGAAGCGTATGTTTGGCGGTAGAAACTGGGCAGCCGAGGCCGCTAAGTTAACCTAATCTTGAGAGTTGAGTTAGCATGGAGATGGCTTTGGATTCCAACCCGGTAATGGACTTCCTGAAATTCGCTGAAAAGCGGACTCAGGTACGTGCACACGTACGCCGTACGAAAGACAAAGTTGTACCAGTTGCTCAACACGAAAGAGATGTAGCCGAAGAAGAAGCTGCCCCGAAAGGGCACGCCCACCCAGAGCTACAGATGGATAACAAGAAAGCCCTAGAGCTAGAGCTATGGCGAAAGTGGAAGGAGGGGGGAGAGAATCCTAGAGATTTAGCCCCTCTCCTTCGTAGCTTTAAGCCCCTTATTCGCTCTAAAGCAAACGTGTACAAAGGCAAGGTGAAGATGATTCCAGACTCGGCTATTGAGGCCGAGTTTCAGCTTCGCTTTGTAGACGCGCTACGGACATATGATCCGAAAAAGGGTTCCCTAGGAACCTATATTTATAGGTATCTAGATAAGTCCAAGCGTTTTATCGTGGAGAATCAGAACATAGGGAGAATTCCCGAAAACCGGGTCTATAAGATTCGACAATACACCTCTGCCAGAGATGAGTTGTCTGAGGATTTAGGGCGGGTACCCTCTGTTGAAGAGGTATCCCAGAGGCTTGGATGGCGGCTTGCTGAAGCCAAGCGGATGGATTCTGAGTTACGGAACGATCTTCTCACGCAAGGCTTCGAAGAAGATCCATATTCGCTTACCCCTTCTAAATCAGAAGAGGTGCT
>Ga0315326_10000096_pt1 | contig 35234 bp, 52 predicted proteins | sample M180m32315metaG_FD_203457 | JGI IMG/M metagenome (GOLD analysis project Ga0315326, IMG submission 203457) | Ammonia-oxidizing marine archaeal communities from Monterey Bay, California, United States - M1 80m 32315 | ecosystem: Environmental > Aquatic > Marine > Coastal | place: USA: California... | reverse complement strand
GAACATAGAAAGGGAGCTTGAGATGTTGGAGGCTCGTGCTCGTTGTCGTGGTAAATGCGGTAACGACTATTTCACTTCGGTAATTGAAGACGAGGTGTGGGATTGGGTTGGTGGTTCTTTAATTCAGGATGTGTGGCCTGATAAGACTGCCGATGAACGGGAGATCATCATGCAGTCTCAGCTTGTGAGGTTGTTGGATCGGCCTGCTGGCTATTCGTACTATATGTGTCCTCCGTGTGGGGATGAATTGTTTGGAGAAGACAATGACTGATTGGAAAGACAACACAATCACTGGTCGCATGCTGGAAGCATTGGAAGAAATGATCGTCCATCATGTGAACATACTTATCGATGACGATAATGAATGGTTCAATGATCTATTGGATCGCAGGATCGATGACCGCTTAAAGATGTGGTCTGAAGTAAACAAATACATAGGGGAGCAAAACAATGAAATGTCCTAGGTGCCGAGTGTCTGACCTTGCCGAGGTGCAAGCTCAGAATGCCTTGAGTCGTATGGGTGCAGGTTTGTATATCTGTAGTCCTTGTGGTGAGGATGAGGCTGTCCGTGATTTCTTCGATGGGTTCCGTCGCATGGAGCCTTGCGAGTGGCCTGTCCGTACTCGTTACACATTCCAATCCCTACTGTCAACGAGTCGTTGACTTAGGTGAATACAGGGCCTATACTTAGGTCGAAGTGCAAATAGGGTCAGTGCCCTATTTCTAACAGCGTTAGAAACAAGTTCTCATACACATCATTAACAGGGAGGTTAAGTATGAGCATCATATCCCCGACTCCATACGGTGGAGGTGAATACGGCATGATCGAGTCCGAGCATAGGTTCGGTGGTCAAATGAATGCTGTGGATGCCGCTATCGATAACGGAGTCCTATTCAAAGTCCACTCAATGCCAATAGAGATAAAGGGTCAAATACCTGAGGTGAAGAGTGGCAAATACAAAGGTGAACCTGAGAGAAAAGTCTTGTACAGGCAGGACAATGATTGGGAAGATCCCATGATTCTCAATGTGGTTCCACCTCAGCATCCTGAGTCCAATCACCAACAGTGGATTGAAACAGTAGAAGCTGCTTTTCCTAACTCATGCACAGCTATGCGCCCGCTGGATAACGGCAAGCGATTCATGGCAACCTTTGAACTAGGAGATGTATACAACGTAGCTAGCCCCGACTATCCAGACTGGTTGCAGTCGAATCTCCTTATAGGTGGTTCTTTGGATGGGACATGGCCTACGTTTATGTCTTCATATGTTGGGCGGCTCTTCTGTAGCAACCAATGCACAGCAGAGAACACCAAGATAAAGCTGCGTAGAACTACGAACCACGATCAGATTCTGTTGGATCGTAGTCTTGTGCTTGCTAAAGCAGGGCAACATGCGGAGATGTTTAACCGTATGGCTGGCGCTATGCGTCGCATACTCTTTACTTATGCTCAATATCAGAGCTTTCTTCGTACCTTTCTGCCTGAGCCGACTGCACCTGAGGGCGAAGAGGTGAGCACTCGGACCATGAATGCGTGGGAAGAGAAAATGAAAGCTGTGAAGTATTACTGGCAGGTGGAGGACGATGGTCCTGCGGCTGGTACAGCGTGGGCTGCGTGGAATGCTATTCAATCTGCGGAGACACACGACTTCACTCGCTCCTCTAGTACTGATCTGCAGATAAGGAAGCAGGTGGATCAGATTAGGGATAACGACACTCCGCTCACTCATAGGATGCGTGAGCTAGTCGGAGTTTGAGCATCCCGTCAGGTACAAGACAAATATGTTTTGTGTCTGGCTGATGTGCTTAAGCACTTCATAGCCAAACAAGGGAGAAACCAATGGCTGAATTTACAATAGAAATAGATGAAGATGGGCTGTTCAATTCTATGGAGCACCTCGTCGACAGCGCAGTAGAAAACTACTGCCAGAACATGGATTTCAGCGATGATATAAGTGACGGCATCGGCAACTACTACTACTGGAACAACATCTTTGAGCGTCACATTCCTGACCTGCTTACAGAGTGGGGATATGTCAGCGAAGAGAAACTAGAAGCCGTAGTAGAGCGCGAAGTGCAAGAAGCAATGAAAGCTATGCAGCCTAAGGATGAGCGAACTGATGACATTATCGAGATCCTCAAGACTGTCAGCAGTCTCCTTAGTGAGTTGTTGGGCAGGCTAGAATCGTGATTGTCAACGTTGGGTTGCCACGCTTAAGTAGTGACCGCAAAGTTGCACCTCTAGTCAGGAAAAAAGGTAAGGGCATTAACGAGGGGACCCCGAAGGTTAAGAACACCTTCGGGCTTCCCGCCCTTGTCTCCTGTCCTGGGCACACTCAATGGTGCGCTGATGCGTGTTATGCGTTGGCACTTCAGAACTTTCCAGGCGTTCGTAACTTGGTGCAAGAGAACTGGGATGTCGTGTCTCCTCACCTCAATGACGTAGACACGCTGCATGCCATGCTCAGTGCCATGCTCAGTGAATGCTCTATCGAATATGTGCGAGCAGGCATACCGCAGGACGAGTGGGTGTTCCGTCACTTCTGGGACGGCGACATTCCCTCCGCTGCGTTCGCTCAAGCAATCAAACGAGTAGCAGAGGACTTCCCCGAGTTTCAGTTCTGGTTGTATACGAGAACCTTTAAGGCAGTCCCTCTACTAATGGGTGTCAGTAACCTAGCCGTTTACTTATCTGTTGATAAGGACAATGTGCTGGATGCGGTTCGGACAGAGAAAGCTTTGCTGTCCGAACCGATGCTGGCGTTCTGTGCGGACACTTGGGAAGAGACTGAAGAGTTAGCTGCCAAGTTTCCACACCGACGCAAAGGACCTAAGTGTCCTGAGCTAACAGGTAAAACCCCGATGGTCGTCTGGGACGACGACGGGGTGTTCGGTCGTGGTGCATGTGTCGAATGCGGCATGTGTATCTACGGTCGCAACAATGTCAGGTTTGCTTCGACCAATAGAAAGGGAGAGTGATGAAGCACGTTATCCATGTCCATCAACAGAAGATCAAGAAGGGTGAAGCCGCCATTATTGATCGCACCTATAAAGGTTCAACACACCACCGTCGGGTCTATATAGATGGCCCTTGTTACATCGTTCAGCCTGATGAGCCTGACCGATGCGGCGCTCGTGTCTGGATCGAGACAGATGCGGAGACATACTATGGGTGAGTCTGCATTTACAGATCTAGAACGCTCGGCTTATGCGTTTGCCTTGTTCACTGTCCTGATCTTGGACGAGTTGAAACAGCAGTATGTAGAAGACCGAGACAGTTTCTTAGAGTTCATCCCAAGCATCGATGTCATAACTGATCGAGCTATTCAGTATCAGTTAGAGATGCTTGTTGAAGATCCTGAGATTGACTTCGATGAAATAGTCGAATGACGGATACAAAGCAGTGCAAGAGATGCGGTAGACCCACACGCTTGGAGTCTGAGATGTTTGGGTTTATCCGTCCTAAGAATGGTGTCCCTGATTGGCCTGTCCATATTTGGAATCAGTCTGTCTTGTGTGACGGTGCGCCTAAACGAATTGAGGTAGGAGAATGAATGTTTGGTTAGCTATCTGGGCGATACTTGACTTCGCATCAGTGAACCATGAACCACCACCAGAGAACACGGAAGTAGTTGAGGTTGTTTGTGCATACTTTGATCCGTGTGTGAGGCCGTTAGGGGTTGCTTGGTGTGAGAGTTTGCATAACCCTCGCGCTTATGCGGCGGCTGAGAAATCGTCTGGCTTGTTCCAGATCAATGAGTATTACTGGGGTGATGTCTTTGAAGATTATTGGCATAAACGTTTCGAGGTTGAGCAGTCAACTCGGTTTGCGTTCTACATAGTGGAACACACCCGAGAGAAGTGGGACCTTTGGACTTGTGGGAGATACAAGTGAAACCTAGGGATAGCAGAGGAGAATGCGGGGCAATACTTCCTGATGGAAGTAAGTGCCAACGTGAGCGTCGAACGTTGCAGCCTTATGATGGGCCTGGATCTAAAGACGGTCAGATTCCTTTGTGTCATGGGCACAGGAATCATTTCTTAAAGTACGGGACACCTCGTACGGATATTCCTATCAGGTTGATGACCACTCTTACGTTCGAGGAACGGGTTGAAACGTATTTGAATCCTGCGTTTGCTCATGTTCAGCTTGGTCACATCATTCGTGATGATGGAACTGTTTGCATTCTTTGGCAGGGCTTTACGCAGAATGGTGGATACGGAGCGGTCAATAGCAAGGTGATTGCTGAACGAGTAGGCACAATCCGTAACGCCTTGACACATCGTATGGTATGGGTTTACCATAATGGTCCCATACCTCATGGATTGCAGGTACACCACACATGCCACGAACCAAGATGCTGCAACATCAACCATTTAGAACTAGTAACAGGCGAAGACAACTCTTTCGAGGCGAGTACGCATTCCGTTGTCGTATACCAGTTAGAACAAGAGATAGAAAGATTATTAGAGGACAACGATGAGCTACGAAGACAGCTTCACAATCAAATGGGATAAAACAGATTTTGTTAAACATGGGTACATAGCCACCTACGCAATAGGTGGATGCCGATGCGACAAATGCAAACAACGATGGGAGGACTGGGAGTACGACCAAAACTTGTCAAGAGAAAGAAGAGCAAACATAAGATCCCTAACAGATGGAGGAAAACCTCGTGGATCATATAAACGGAGAACTTCTAATTGAATTGATGGATGAGACACATGACATCATCCATTCCGACCGTAAACTTGCGGTCCTTCTACTCGAAAGAGCAGAAAGATTAGAAGAAAAAATGCATCACTTCTTAAGTGAAGCCAACAATGAAGAAGAAGCCGAAGTCATACCCCTAAGGGATACTGATGGCGACCAATAGAAACAGACGACACGGATACAACTGCAAAGGGAAACCCTCAGCTTCTCATTACGGGAACGGATGTAGATGTTTGGGATGTCGTTCTGCTTGGAACCAATACAACAAGGAGAAAACAGAGAAAAGACGTGGACCAAGAAGAGAAAAGAAAGCGCCCCTACACGACGCTTACACAAGGGAACAAATTATGGAAGCTCGCTCCGATGACAGCATCGAAGTATGAGATCAGAGGGACCGTAGTCCCCTTAGGAGCAGGGTTAAGGACATCGGGATATGTTGTCCTCCAAGACGGCCATTACAAACAGTTCTTTGGAACGCTGGCCGAAGCCGAACAAGCAGCCGAAACATGGGCTGACAACGAACAAGACAGGGAGTGCTGCGAATGAGCACAGCTAAAGAATTGCATGAAACTTTAAGAAAGTTTGTAGACAACACAGATCCTTTGGTTGCTCTCAAACATCTGGACAACATAGATAACCAGTTAAGAGAACAAACAAAGCTCACCAGTTATATGCGTAGACATGCACTGTTAGATGCTGTCCACGCTGAAGGAAACCAAGCACGAGTTGGACGTAGCATTGGGTTGTCTCGACAAAGAACACATGACATGGTTGAACGTGCACAATTTGAACGTTTGCATAGAGTCGAACCGCCTCTGGGAGAAGGGGTTGTTTGACTTTAGTTGTATCCATGTTAAAATGGGGGGAACCCCCAAAAGGGTTCCCCCCATTTGAAGCAATGGGGAATTTCTATTTCTAACACTGTTAGAAATGGAGAAGTCACAAGGTTGGGTCGTCCCGTGTCTCCCTGCGGGACGGCTCCACCGAACAGGGAGATAGATGATTGAGATACGTTTACGACAGAGTTGGATTAATACATTCCTTAGATGCCCTGAACAAGCGAGGCAGGAACGCCTCGGACTTGTATCCCAAAAAGAAACAACAGATTTTCTTAGAGGGAACGCTGTCCACACAGCGATTGAATACGCAGGACGTTTAATGATGGCGGGTATGCCTCGCCCATCATTGGAAGAGATAACTGAAGTCGCAGAAGAATTTATTGTTAGTTACTCATCTGAAGTTGAAGTGTGGAGACATGAGTACGAGAAGATTGTTGATGTCGTTCGAGCCAATCTGAAAGTTTGGTATGACGAGTTGTTTCCCATCCTTGATCCTGTTGGAGTTGAAACTCCTTTCGAGAGGGAGATAGGGGTTAGGGGTAACGTTCGTCTAGTTCTTACTGGCACTGTGGACTGGGTAGATAAGTCTGGAGCGCTGTGGGATTGGAAGAATCCTGGCAGGGAGTACCAAGCTTGGGAGAAGAAGCGTTGGGATATCCAATCTCATGCCTATAGTTGGGCATTGGATGCAACGGAGTTCAACTTCGGTGTGATGGCCAATGGGAAGCTTCAAATAATTGAGATCGAAAGAACAGAACAGCATAAGAATGCTTTTCTGGAACTGTGCTGGTCGATGGTCCCGACAATAATGTCGGACGCAGAGACTTGGCCACAGAATTGGGAGGGCTGGCATTGCTCTCCTTTATGGTGTCCTGTCTGGCAGGCAGGCAAATGCCGAGGTGAACACCTCGGAGAAAATCCCTGGTAGGGAGAAAGGTAGAGATATGACTGACACAGCAAAGGTGACAGTTAGCTTCACACAGAAAGTTAGTGAAGCACCATATGAAACAGCGGACTACTCGCTCACCATTGAGCGGGCAGTTCCCGAATCAATGGGGGATGAAGGCATTCTTGCCGAAGTATCCTCTTTATTTGAGCAAGTTAAAGGTGAGGTCCTGAAACAATCAGGTCAGGAGATAGATCTTTCTCCCGATGGGGTTGTGATGCGACGCTTGAAAAGCGGCGTTTCCAGGCCTGCTAGTGGTCCAAGCCCCGCCGCCTCGCAAGAGACTGCCAGTGTCAGTGGTCCGTCAGGACCTACGGCAGCTTCAGTAGCGGCACCACCTGCCCCTGCCCAAGCAGGACCTGCTGGTGGCAAGATGAGTGGACGCACATATAAGCGCACCGAGTTTTGCACAGGTAAAGGTGCAGACGAACGTCAAGCTGCTTTCAACTTGCTTGCGTTCCATCCGAATCAGTGGGACACCAATGACGGCAACACCCTTAAGGTGTATGAGGTCAAGGAACACGCTGACGGATCAACCGATGTGACGAAGACAGGGAAGAACTTCCCCAACTTCTCGATAAGCAAGGACGCTTTGGAACACATCGGTGTAGCAACATCCCGCGACGTTGGGATCTGGGTCAACGATGGAGACAGCAATGTCCCATTGAAAGTCTGGAACCAAGCCGTTGGAGAATCCCAACAAGATGCAATCGAATGGGATTGGATCGCTCGTCGGGCAGAGCTACAAGCATTTGCCTATAAGGGCAACTGATGAGTGAGGGTGACGAAGCTGTCGCCCTCACCACCGAGGAGATCGATGCCCGACTTGCGGGTATCGATCTCCCCGAGGGAGAGCCACAGTACAAATTCTTTAAGCCAACATCCGAGGCAGTAGACCGATGGGTTGAATACGCCAAAGGCAGCCACGACTGCTTCCATCTAGGACTACAAGACATCGATAGTCGCATGAGAGGAGTCTGGCCTAGCGACGTACTCGTCGTAACAGGCAGAGCACACAGCGGTAAATCTGCGGTGCTGCTTTCCTCAATGGCACGCAACCTATTAGAAGATCCAGACTTTTACGGAGTGATCTATACTCCTGATGAACCCGAGATCCTGGTTGTATCCAAACTATATGCACTCTTATATCAACGAAATCTTGCTGAAGTGGAAGAAGCTCTTCGGACGCAAGACCAAACAGTCATAAACGAAATCCAAGAAGCCAAGTACGGCTTCCTTGATCGAATCAAAATCTTCCCTAATGCTCTGTCGTTTAACGACATGAGCAACGCAATGAGAGAATGCGAAGATTACTGGCAACATAAGCCACGGTTCGTAATGGTTGACTTCCTCGAACAACTCCCAGGAGCATCGGGATACGAGGGGGTATCAACAGTGTTAAAAGGATTAAAGGAATGGGCAGAGACAGAGAACCTGCCCGTTGGGTTAATCCACCAGTCAGGCAAAGGCTCAACTCGGGGCACATCAAGAGGAATGGACGACGGCAAATTCAATGCTGATGAATACGCAATCCTGCAACTCAATGTTTTCCGACGGAGAGATGACCCAAAGCTTTCTGACGCAGAAAGAAGAATACATTCAGTCTCTGTCTCACTTGACCTCTGCAAAAACAAGAGGCCACCTTGTCAGGTCACAGATCCACCCATTGACTATTACATGGACCCGAACTGTGGTCTTGTGCGAGAATATTATGAGAACGATATTCCTGGGGATGACAGATGGGTGGAGTAACTCTTGAAAGGTTCGCTTCTCTTCACGAAGGAGGAGCGTTAGCCGACGTAACAGAATGGGTGCATCCGTTAGAAGAAGACGGAAACGTAGCTCTTGGCTACGGAGAAGAATACCTTCAGTACATAGACGAACATCTCAATAGCAAACTTGCACTTGGGGTATATCCGTTATGGAAACGTAATGGTGTATGGATGGTCAACTGGTGTGCAGTGGACCTTGACGATGGAGAAAACTCCAGCGTCCATGCAGATAACCTGATCGCTCTTCTGGAGAAGACAGGGATACAAAGCTGGAAGGAAACTTCTAAGAGTAAGGGCTACCACGTTTGGGTTTATTTAACTGAACCAGTAGCAGCGAACGTGGCACGTAAAGCTCTGACAGGTGCATGTCGTGTCGTGGATGTCCCCACCAAAGAGGTGTATCCGAAACAAACATCATTGAACGAAGGTGCTCTAGGCAACTGTTTGCGTTTGCCTTACCCTGAGCACCGTAACCCTGGCCGCCATGAAGTTTATGATCCATCGAAAACAGATTCTTTCTTCTCCCTTGAAGAATTTGTTGACGCTGCATGGGCATCACGAACTTCGCCAGGGTTGCTTCGCTCGTTGCTTCGATTCTTCGAGGCAACGGAACCTAAAGCCCCTCAATACAAACCAGGCAACAGAGAAGATGCCAACTTTAAGGGGAATGCAAGATCGATCTGGGAACAAACAGAGTTCTCGGATCGATCAGAAGCGATGTACGCTTTTGCTAGCAGTCTTCTTTGGCAAGACTATTCAGAAGATGCAGCTATCGACTGGCTGCGACGGCTAGACGAGAGGGTTGGAAAGTTCACAGATAGAGCAGATAGAGAGAAACAGTTACAAAATATTGTTTCTAAGGCTGCCCAAACAACGAGGTACCATGACTAAACGCTCATATAAGTTCACTGTTCCTGGGAAACCAAAGGTTAAAGGTCGCCCTCGATTCGCACGAGGCAGAACGTATACTCCTAAGTCCACACTGGAACACGAAGAACACATTCGCAATCATTATGATGGCCCCAAATTTGAGGGACCTATATCTATTAGCTGTGTGTTCACATCGAAACGGACACAGGTAACTATCTCTGAACTAGATGAGAGCGACACGAAACTTCGTGGCGATACAACTAACTATTTGAAAGCAGTTGAGGACGCATTGAATGGCGTCGCCTATGACGACGACATCATGGTTTACCGAATAGTAGGGAGAAAAAAATGAAAGCTCCCGAGTTCCACAAACGTCCATATGCAGAACGATATAAGTCTATGGGTGACGAAGCTGAAGGCGAGTTCGAGAAACGAGAACGAAACTGGGAACGGTTCGGCTTTAATCGACCTGACGGTTTCGAGTTACATCAAATACCTCAAACGTTTGCAGCTACTCCCGACTACATACAGTTATCTAACGGCGGGTTCCCTCGCCTAGTAGAAGTAATGGGTATGGGTGGCGACGAAATGCTTAAAGTAAAGTTTAATAAAATTCGTGCGCTACAGTGGTGGGACACGTCCGAACTGGATGTGTGGTTTTGGATTTGGTCACGGTCACGCCAAAACTATGCAGATTTGAGTTACAGAGAACTTATGACAATCATTAACACCGAAGACATTCCTGTAGGAAACTTCGATAACAACAAATTGTTCTTCTCAATACACTCAGAATACCTGCATTGGAACGGTGGATGAGGAGAGCGAGGGAGCAAAACTCTTTAACGCTCTTAGGAAAGCAAACTTTCCTTCACTGCAACCACAACGACCTTGGACAAACGTAACCAGCAAACCTAAAAGTGGTCACTGGGGAGAAACAAACAGATCAGCTAGGAAAGAAGTTCTTTACAGGCCAACGCCTGAAACAGAAATGCAAAGCATTATGGAGGCGGGTCCTTTCGAGGACCCGCTTCGGTCTATAGAAGAACGAGAAGAAAACCGAGAAGATCTTATTCTCGCAGTACATGAAACATTCATAGGACTCACAGAAGACGAGCAGTGGCTTTACCACATGCTCGTTGACGTGGGTCTTTCTTTGCGTTTTGTGGCCATAATATTAGACATCCCCAAAACAACTATGGCCAGACGCAGAGATGAACTAGCAGAAAAACTGCGAACTAGTTTGCTGAGAGAACCAGCAGTACAACAGTACTTGAATCGAAAGACCTAGTTCTCTTCTTCAATATTCGACATGCATGCTTCAAGGAAACAACTGAAGCCCTGCAACCAATGCATCAAGGTTGCAAGGGCCATCATGTTCCCATCCTCAGCTTCATCCCACGCATTAAGAATGGAATGAACCTCAGATAAATCGAATGTAAGAAGAACACCAAGAGTTCCATCTATCCATTGAGCATGTGTTCCATCGTCAATATCCAACAAACCACGGCTAGAAACCAAAGTTTCTTGGATCTCATCTTCAATGGCTAGGCCCTCTTCGGCCATCCAGTCTGCCCAAATGTCATCGAACTGTTCTTCTTCATCCACAGGAGCTACCTCCCGAGGCGAGCCTTCGCAAGCGTCTTCAATGCTGCGATTGCAGCGGCAGCGAACGCAGTAGCTGCAGCCTTAAGACTAGACACATCCGTAACGACAACAACAGCTAACGCTGCTTCCACACCCGTCCAGACAGATCGCTCAATCCAGTCAGCCCATGAGAACTTTGTTTTAGCAGTTTCTTCGGTCACTTCTTACCTTTCCTGCTGCGTTTAGCTTTATCGAAAGCTATAGCTGCAGCTTGTTCTTTCTTGTATCCCTCAGCAATAAGTTTCCCTATGTTGTGGGAAACAACTTCATTAGAACTACCAGACTTAAGTGGCATTATCGGGTTACTTCCCGAAAGGCCGACCGCCATGGTTCTGGTTACCCAGAGATGAGGAACGCAAAAATGCTGCCGCTTTCTTAGCAGACTTACCCATTGCTTCAGCATTATCTACAGAGGAAGAATCTTTCCACTGTTTACTTTCTTTAGACATCTATAAGACCTCCTATAGAGTGTTGGGACTGGCCCATTAAGCGAATAACACATCCCAAGTTCTGGCACCCACTATGCCATCAACCTTAAGGAATGAACAGTATTTAACCTGGAACATCTTCACAGCACGCTTCGTGTTGTATCCATAGATGCCATCTATACCCCCAGGCTCATACCCAAGGTCCTTCAGACGCTCCTGAACGGCTCTCACAGCCTCTCCACGGCTCTTCCGCCTCCTAGATAGAGGACTATGGGATACAACCGCTTTAAGAGTCTCCAGATGGGCTTTGATTCCGTCCCAATCTACGCTGTTCGGATCGCCAACTTGTGACGGCATCCCTGACTTCAGCCAGTTGTACAACCAATTCCCAGGGCAAGTGGAATTTCCTAGATCTCTGTGTCCTTTGACCCACAGTTTCCCTCCGTAACGGTTATTGATGTCGCTAACCAGCCACTTAATAGAATCCAAAGCAGCCTGAGGAGCTTCTACCTCTCCCCAACCCGTAAAACAAATCGACTCAGTACGAGAATTCCAACCCTTAGTAGCACCAGAAACGACACCAGCCCCACGCCCTGCATAAATAACTCCGTCTTCGTCTACCAACCAGTTGTAAGCAATAGCGTTCCACCCACGAGAATCCATATGGAAACGCTCATAAGCTTTCAAAGCAGCTAAACCCTTTGGTCCGTTCTTCACACCACTGTGATGAAGAACAACACCCTGCACTCTTGACGGCTTCAACTTAGTGAAAGGCCGTTTAGGGGGACGGGCTTCCCACCCGTCCCGAGAAATAATTGTTCTTTCAGACATATCTAAATCCTAGACCTTGCGGAATTCTATATCTTTCTTATCGCGAAGCTCTTCAGCGAGTTCTTTCTGCATACGAATTAGCTCACTACGTTTAGTTGAAGGAGTGTTAGGACGGATGTTCGTACCTAGAAACACTGAAAGCCAAGTAGTTAGCATTCGTTCTTGTTTAGGAGCTTCATTAGGAAGAACCCTTCGCACCCTACCCAACAACGGCATGAACTGATCTAACACATAAAGAGTTTGGTCAGTTGTTTTCCATTCCCCTTTACGATTCTTCTTCGCAAAACCAAGCGCACCAAGGGCTGGCATAAGCCCAGGAATCTTTCCATAAGAGTTAGGGGCTTGTTGATATCGACCAGTGAACGGGATATTGCCAAAATATTTTTTGCCAAACGCAAGCTCTATCGGGAGCTTGTACATCGGAAAAACGCTTTCCGCTAAAGGTCGCCACGGTTCTTTACCTTCAATAGCTTTAGACCATTTAGCAAGATCACGGAACGGCAAATCAGGAATAGCATACGCTCTGTTCCCACCAATATTGAATGGCAAACGTATACCCATATTCTCTCCGAACCAGCTAGGCACTAGCCCTTCTTCAGGAGAATGCAACTCCAACTCGCCTTTCACCTGCTGCAACCGACCCCAAGCAGTAGGTTTCTTACCAATCGACTCAACAAGCACAGGCAAAATGTTTTTCTGCCAAGTCCAGAACGGAATAACCTGCTTCATCTTGCGTTCAGTTTGAGTCAGATTCGCATAATCAAAGTGATACTTATTTACAAGCTCGAAAGCATCATCGATGCTTCCACCAGTCATAGCAGTGTGATGCGCTACTGAACCACGCAACATAAACTCAGCTTCTTGGTTTAACTCACGAACTTTAGCAAACGGAGCAAACTCTGCTTGCCACGGTTTCCACGAACCTTTTCCACCGCCAATAGCATCCAACGAAGATCTAACTTCCTGAGATACCTGACCACTGCTAGCCATCCCTGTCCGATACCACGTCAAGAACGTTTCAAGCTCACCCACATCAACTGCAGACTGAAGCTGTGGAATACCCAACTTCTTCAAACCAACAGGTTTCCCGTTAGCAATAAGCTGTTCCAAACCGTAAGCAATGTCGCCTTTACGGCCACCCTCCTGAGCAGCCTTAGCAGCAGCACGACGGATACCCAAAACTCTTGTGTGCATACTCATAGGCACATCAGCAATCTGGTTGTTAATCCACATGCCACCCATCATGTTTCTCATAATGAACCCAGGAGTAGCAACAGCTTGAGCTTTCCACCAGTTCACAAACGTTGAGTACTTCTTCATAAAGTCACTCATCGCTTTGACATCAGCAGTTCTAGCAGCAGCCTGAACCGCAGCAGAAAACAGTTCAACCGAACCTTCTCCTGCCCCGTCTACAAGACTGTATCCACGCAACAAATTGTTTGTTCTATTGGATACATCTTGGGCGTTGCCAAGCCCAGACATATTAACCATGTAATCGTTTAACCGACCACCATAAACATCTGACAAATTGTGAAGGTTGCGTACTTTGCGAAGCTCATTAGCAGCAGCTTGCTGCGAATCAGCAGCACTCATTCGGATAGTTGTCCTATCTGAATCCATTAACCGCATCTTTTCTAATTTCAATTCGTCAATGATTCTTTGTTGCTGAACCATTGTTGCGCTGACTTCAGACAACTCGCTTTCAGTGAGTTGTTTCTTTCCTCGCCAGTAAGTACGTCGCTCCGCTAAATAAGCTTCTGTTTCCAAAAGCTTCTTCTGAGCACTGCTCATAGCTACTTCAAGCTCTTCAAACTTTACGCCAAGAAGATCAAACGTTTCTTGCAAAGCTTCAGTTGCTTCATCAGAAACCTGACCTGCTAATGGTTTATAAGGAACACCTCTATCAGCTTTTAAGCCAAGTCTTAAAATTTCTTCTATCTCACGCAACTTCGCATTCAACAACCTGCGTTCCGCCCCACCTATATCAGACAAAAGTTCAGCAATATTGTTACCTATAGGAGACTTCCCATCGATCAAAGCATCAGCGCCCTTGATCTGTCTGTAACGCTCAAGACGAGCAAGAATCCCCATGTCTCCTTCATCAAGATTCTCAATAGCGTGCTTAAGATCCGCCAATTCAGGCATCTCTTCCAGCCACTTCTCCCACTTAGGATTACCCTTAAAGATCTGACCCAACCGTCTAGAAATCCGACCAAGCTCATCTTTACGAGCAGCACTTATAAGCCGCTTACCGTTCTTAGCGAAATCAAACAAGCCATCGCCTGTCATCCCATTTAAGAAATCTTCTAAATCGTCAGCAGCACGAACCGTAACGTCATCCAACATGCGGTTAATAAACGTGGACTTATATGCACGCAAACCCTCGCGCATAATATTCACTGAATCTTGGATCTCTTTATAACCATCAAACAAAGGCAAGAACCCTTGAAGCTCAGGATCAATATTGTTGACAGCTTCAATGCGTTTAAGCATCTCTTCAACCTGAGCAATCTGCTCATCTAAAGAATGAATCAACTCAACAGCATCATTACGAGCATTATGTAAACGAGCAACTTCCTCAGAAGTTTGCTTCACTTTCTGACTTATGTATCCAACACCTCTACGAAGATCGAACTGAGCGCCAGGTTGGATAAGAGCCAAAGCATCGTTAGTCAAACCCTCGATCCCTGAACCATTAGCTATAGCGTCCATAACAGAAGAAATAGCTCTTAGCTCTCCTTCAAGTCTGGCTACTTCAAGAGCAGCTTTAGTAGCTGCTCGTTGACTTGTCTTACTTCCAGCCTTACCAGCCTCACCTGTGTAAAAAGCAATCTTCTCATCACGAGCAGTCTTAGTAGCTTCTAACCTATCTTTAAGTATTTGGGCATTACTAAGTTTCTTACCTGCTCTATTCATCGAAGATGTCAAACGATTAGCAGCCGCACGACTCAACTGACCATTAGCGCCACGAACAATAATTCCACGTTGCGCTAAACCATCAACAACATACTGAGAACGAATAAAACGAGAATGAGAATCTATGTAGCTCGTCAAAGCTTTAGTCATATCCGTATCGAATATGTCAACCCACTCGCTACCGTGAGCTTCTTTACCCATTCTTGAAAGCTGATCTCTAATAGAGCCAGCTTCAATATCTTTTAACGTTCCAACATGCGTTTTGTTGGTGTATACATGCCCATCTGTACCAGTAACTCTGAAACCATCGTCAGCCGCATCGTCAATAGCTTTCAACAAAGCATCTTCTAAAGCATCACCAGTCTTAGAAGGATCAACACCTAGGTCATCAATCAGCTTCTCGATACTAATATCAGGCTTTACACCTGGTTTTAAGTTCTCCCTAATAAGATCTTTCATTCCTTTAGGCGTAATCCAATTACGCTTATGAAAAGAATTACCCTGAATCAGGTCATCAGCAGCAACACCCTTTGGCAACGGCTTGCCACTTAAACGGCCAAGCTCATCAAGCTTCTCTGCGCCTTCCTTACCGATATAACGCATCAAATAAAGCTCACCAACAACGCCATCTAAATCGTCGCTGTACGGCAAAGCCTCATTAACCATCGTCCGCAAACTGTCCAAATACTCCCGAGCTTGTTCCCTTAAAGCCATATGCTTAGGGTTAATACCAAAGTCACTACCCTGCGAAAACAAATAAGGAAGATCGTTTTCAGCAGACAACATTAACTCGTCAAAATCAACACCAGCATCATCAGCGGCACGTTTAAGATTCTCTGCCCCATTCTTTGCTACCGAAGCAAACCTTGACGACCTCGTATTAGCTTGCGAACCAATACGCTGAACCCAACGACCAGTAACCTGTTCCTCTATATTGCTAGAACGAATCATTTGGTTGATATCAACGTTCGTTGAAAACGCTTTACCAAACGCCTGACCCATCTTTGTATCCGCAACCGATGCAAATGCTTTGCCAGGACCAGAAGCAGCCCAAGCAACAAAAGCAGTACTCCCTGGAATCTTCGCTAACATCTGAGCACTTCCAGGCATCTCGACTGCCATCTTCATAGCCAGTCTCGCTGCTTTATCAGCCTCAGAACCTTGCTTCACAGCAACAGCAGGTCCCTCACCTCGCAACTGCCGAACCCTATTCCTAACAAGCTTCTGATTATTAGGATTAGTTAAATCAAGAGCACGATCCGCTTCATCACCCCACCGAAACATGCCCCCAGGACCAGCAGCAGTATCGGTATACAACTGCCTGACACGCATGTCATCTAACTTCCTGCCAACAACAGGAAATATTCTTCGTAACGGCTTCTCAATAATCGTGCGACCAATCTTGCCAGTCCCAGGAATTGTAAAACGAGCACCAGACGAAATACCTATGTCGTCCAAGTATTTACTTGCAGACAACACAGACCCAGTACGGTCAACTTTTTGTGCAGCCTTCAACATATCTGCTGCTCTATTAGCATTTTGTGGCAGCTTTGCAGCCTTTCGTAAACCATTCGCCACATCAGCAGCCTTAGCGCCACGAGCCAACAGCCCAGCACCAGCCATATAAGTCAAAGGATCTAAAGCAATATCCAACCCAAGACCCACAGCAAAATCTAAAGGCCCAGGAAGATCAACGTCCCAATCCCGCAACACCTCACCCATCATGATGTTGTCACGGGTTTGCTGAACAAATTCTCCAATCGAGAAATCATTATCAGCATCAAAGATGTCACCTATCTCTTTGATACCCGAAACAATGGCAGCACGAGGCGTATCAATAGCGTCAATAATTTGTCCAAGGACAGGAATATCAAATATCCCTCCACCCTTTTTTGCAGGAGCAACATACCCAGCTAAAGGAGCAGAAGAAGACTTATTCCCCCAATCTATATTTAGATTTTTAATCATATTCCCACGGTTTTGAGGCCGTGGAGGAGGAGGAATTGCCACTTTAACTCCTAGCCGTATAGAGCAGCTTGTTCAGCAATTTTCCCAAACTGAATTATTTGATCGAGAGAAGCAGTTCTTTGCCCGTCAGCTAAATGCTTAAACCCATCAGGAAGCATCTCTGGAGTCAACGTCATAGCCATTCCCTGATCGTTGTCTGCCGCCATCCCAGCAAACTCTTTCAACAACCCAGGGAACGTAGACGAAGCCGCAGCCACATCACCAGGCATACCAAAAGACTGCCCAATAACCATTGCCCGAGAAGCCTGCGCCCGAGCCTCATTAGCCGCTGCAGCAGAAGCAGCAGCAGCATCCGCTGCGCTAATACGACGATTCATCAAAGCCTCATTAATATCTTGAAGCTCATACGACAACCGCTGAGAACCCTGGAACAGCATGTCAGAGGCATTCCGATCAAACGCCCGACGTTCCTTAGCCATCCCAGCCTTAGCACGACCAATACCCAACTGAGCACGTTCAGCACCAAGCATCGCCATACGCTCAGCCAAATCAGCACCAGACTGCATCTGAGCACCAAGCAAAGCACCCATCTCCTGACCAACTACATCCGTGTAACCAGCAGGATCAATGCCAAGATTCTTTAATCTTGCACTTGCAGCACCTGTACGAGCACCAAGTTTTCTTTCCAGTTCGTTAAACGATTGGCCTCTACGGGCTGTATACATATCTTCTGCGTTACGACGTTTAGCGTCAGAACCCAAAAGCTGTTTAACAATCGCTTCTTCGTCGCTGTCGAACTGGGCACCAGCCCTAGTGCGTTCAGCGTCCAAGAAACCTGTTAGATCGTTGTAACGTCCTTGAGCGTAACCACGATTAGTGTCTGCTAACTGTTCTGCTAATCCCATGCCGCCTTCGGCTTGTGCACCTGCAGGAAACATTTGGTCAAACAAAGCTTGCATTCGAGCAGCTTCTTGTTCTTCAAGATTTCTTATAGCTTTCTCGTACTCTGGTCTTCCTGGCCCATACATTTCACCGTCAGCGTCAGGAGAAGAACTTTTGCTGCTCCCTCCTCTTTCGGGAACTAAAGTGCCTGCTTCTTTTCGGGCAATAGCATCTTTCAAATCTTGTTCAGCATCCCCAACGCCATACGGGTTATAAGCCCCAGACGAAACCTCAGGAGGAAGCATCATTTCATTCAAACGATTAATCTGACCATTCGTCAAATAATCAGTAAGAGCTTCATTCTCCGCTGGAGTTCGATCTTTCTTTTTCATCAACATTTGGATGTAATCATTATCTGAAAGATTCAAATTACTTAAACCAGGATTTTCCAAAGGAGGTTCAGAACCGCCTTGAATAGTACCTACCGCATCTTGGATTCCGCGAAGATTACGGATCGGGGTATTTGCAGCGTCACCTAAGAAACCTCCGACTTCTCTCCGAGCAGTTCCATACCCACTCTGCGCCTTCCGCAAAGCGTCCATCAAAGCCGCATCAGCGGTTTCCAACCCACTCCCAGCAGTATCCAAACCAGTTAAAAGCGCTTGCTGGACACCATCAAGCCCAGCATTTACACCTCTCCCAAGCGTGTTAATGCCCTCTTGAACAGGTACCAAATCACCAAGTGCTTGAGCGCCACCCAAAGTAGGGTCCCAACGATTACCAGGAGCAGCATCCATAAGACGGTCATAACCTTCTGGGATACTGCCAACAGCATTAGCAACACCGCTTAAACCACTCTTCAAAACCCTATCAGCATCCGCTAACCACTGTGCTTCACTACTCGCAGGTCCAAAACTCTGCCCAGTTAATCTATTCTTACGTTGCAATGGTTGATTCACAATAACTCCTAGCCCATAGCCCGAATCTGCTGGGCAATACTCGCCCTCAACTCATTCGGATCAGAAATATTTGCCGTAGTAGCAGCCACATTCAAAGCATCAGCAAGCGAATCAGCATCAACACCACGATAATACTGCTGCTCCTGAGCCAAATCACCGCCAATATCAAGACGCTGAGAAGACAAATCATGCTGACGAAGCATGTCCCCAATCGCCCTCAACTGGTCAGACTCATACTCCCCCACCGTACGATCCTTAATCCCACTATTAACAATGCCACGCTGATTCAACCTGTCCCAAATAGGACGCTCCCCACGAATACGATTCCTCTCGGCTGTATCCAAACCATAAGCCAACTGTTGACCCAAAAGCTCACGGTTGTATTGATTGCCGCTCAAAGCGTCAATCAAATTAAAGTAATACTCATCTTGAGCAGAGGTACCAAACGTACCAATATTCGTATTACCCACAGAAGGCTGTGCGTAATACCCACTCGGATCAGAGGATACATTCGAGTTAGGAGCGAACGTCGAAGCAGCTTCAGATAAAGCCGACGACTCAGGAGTTACTGTTCCACCCCGAGGAAATGGGTCTAGAGAAGCAGCGTCGATAGTCGCCCAATCAGCAGTAGCGTTAGGACGCCCCCATGTCCCAATAGCATCATTCATGCTTTCCGCAGCGTAAGACCCAGCGTTGTTTCTCTCTAAACGACTAGGGCCACCAACCCCATACTCTTTACGGGCATGCAAAACTTCAGGATTAAGAGAAACGCCTCTAACCTTTTTAGTTTTGCCAGGAACTGGCATATGGTCAAGCAACCTAAAAGCCACAACTACTCCTACAATTAACCTTCAGTCGTCCCACAACAACAATCACAAGTACAAGTAGCGTCCTCAAGCTGCTTAATGTGAACTCGCATCAAAGCGATTTCCCATTCCAACTGTCCACGCTCACTCAAAGAAGCAATAACTTCTTCGATACCTACGTCAGCGCTCATACGGCTGGCTCTGGAACTGGCTGCGGCTCTTCAGGTGCCGCACCAACCAAAACGTCAATCTCTGCTTCGTCTAATCCAAGATCAGCTAGCTTCTGGCGACCAGAAAGTGCTTTCTCTCGCTCCGCAGTTCGACTAGCGAACTCAGCATCAGCAAGTTCTTGGTCTCTGGCTACACGAACTTTGTGTTCTTCAAACTCTTCGTCAGTCATCAGACGCTCAGTTTGAATATGCGTCGCACAGTCGTATTCCGTTATCAAAGGTCTTTCTTCTTCAGACATACCTATTTCCTTTACTCATTAATATCTTTGGAATCCCACGCATAACAAACAAATGTTGATCCTTCAGCCCAATTCTGTCCGTTATAGATGTTGATGTTGTACGGCCCACCATTACCACCGCTAGGTCCGCCACCCATAGAAGTGTTGTCATTGATAGCGATCGAGGCGGTAGATGAAGTGTCGCTCCCGTTTGGCCGTATAGAGAAACTATTTATGTTGGCGCAAGGCTTATGGTTGGCCCCAAAGTTGTAGTCGATGAAACCGTGGTCAAACTGAGCATCACAATTTGCTAATGAGTTATCAGCGGTGTTCGTGTTATAGCTGTACTGCCAACTACCTCCCTGATACGGTGAACCGAAATTGGCCCCTGAATAGGTGTAACTAGGACTGGAGCTCCAACTATTAACCGTGGTGTTTGAGCTAGTCCCAGTAGTTTGGTAGTAAAAGCCACTGCGATCCCAAGAGTTAGCGTTATCCGAATAGACGTAAGGGTAGCTACCGTAGTTATTAACGTCTGAATTGCCGTTAGATACCGCCCTGAAATAGATGCGAAAATTCAGACGCCAAGTATCGTTCACAGCAAGGTTCGTGGCATTACCCGAACTGACACCGTTACTGATGTAATAAGGCGATTGAGCAGAGGTGACATTAGTGAAGGTTACAGACGAGGTTGCGCCTGTAACTCTTATGGTCCCAATATGCCTAAGAGGAGTTTTAGCCATTACCAACCAAGTCCTAACCCTTTGTATCCGAGCATCGTGAACTCGGTTCCTTCCACGAAAGTCGGAGAAGTAGAAGCGCTATAAGTCCCGTAATTGGTTAAACGCATTTTCATGCTTCGCCAAGGACCTTTACCCCAGTCACGGACAGTCGAATTTCTTTGAATATCCAACCCGAACGCTCCGTTAAAGAAGCGAGCGTTGCTGCTTATGTGGTTGTCACCCATTGTTCCTGCGAAATACACCTGTTTTGGGCATTGGCTATTTGGCCCCATTAACTGCATTCTGACCCCAAAGGCTTTGTTATAAGTGTCAGCGATGTTGTTGTCAGGGCTTATCGGAACATACCCAGAGTAAATAGGGTTAGAATCGCTTCCTCGCCACGCATAACCGTATTTGCTTTGGCCATACCAAGAACCATAGGCACTCATATACATTCGAGACACATCAGCGGTGTAGCCAGTAGAACTCGTATCCCAAGTGTCTTGTATTTCACAAGATAGATACTGGACTTGACCAGTTGCGCCTGAATCTTGATCTTTCGTGAAGCTACCTGCGACGTGAATTTCGATCAGGTCATACTCCGTAGGAATAGATCCAAAAGTAAAGCTGTTTACGCTGTTCGTTGCTGGAACAGTGTACTGACCGAGGATGTAACAATTATTGTCGCTCACGAGACCAATCCGCCCCATCCGTACACCGAAATACGGTTATAGCTACTGCTGCCGTTCCCATAGTTTGTGTACATATTGAAATTCGTAATCGGTTGACCTGCCTGAAAGAACCCAGCACCTGCACCCGAATAGGCGTAAGAAGTCGAGGAACCATTCGCTCCAGTGGAATGACTCCTCCAAGGCTTGATTACTGTCGAAGACGAATAGTTGTAAACATCTATCGTTATGAGGTGCGGATAATCCGAGTAACCAGTGCCATCGTTGATTGGGTTGCTCGTAGCGGTGGTGTAACCGTAGTCATCGCCTTGGGACCACCCATCATTGAAGTACGAACGAGAACCGTAGGTATTGGAAGGAGTAGCGCCGCTGGTACTGCCCGAGTTAAAGTTAAAGTAACCCGTCCCATACCAGTTTGATTGCTGGGAGTTATGGGCAAAGATACGCAAATGCTTGTGAGTCTGCGGAATGCTACCGACCATTTGGTAGCCACTTGCTTCAGTAGAAACAAAATGACTCCAATCCTTCTTAGGGTTCATTTCTTCCGAAGAAGCAACAGCCCCCCAAGCCATTCTCGCCGCAGTCGTCGAACCAGCCATTAGCTCAAAAGCCCTGCAAGAATCCAAAGATCAGCCGCACACTTCGTCAAAACAGCCTGACCATACTGACCAGTGATACTCAACGCACTGTTGTACGAATAAATCGTTACACCAGAACCCTGAGCAAATGTTGTTTGACCTGCACCATATTGAACAACGTTGATCGTTGTTCCAATGGCATAGTTGACACTCGAAGATGGCGGCACCGTCACGGTGTTCGCCGCAGCGTTCGTCATCTTGACAAGCTTGCCAGCGTCCCCAGCAAGCAACGTATAAGCAGTACCTGTCTGCTCATTAATGGTGAATACGTCAGTACCAGCTAGCTCTGCGTAACCTAAAGAGGTCCACGCAGTAGCGCCGTCACCAATCTTGTACTTGTATCCATCAGTTTCTAACCCAAGCTCACCAAGAGCGAGCGTCGGGTTAGCAGATGTCCAGTTGCTGCTGGAGTCTCGTCGGAGTTGAATTTGTACAGCCATTTATATTCCTTGTGCGTTGCCACCAGTAGCCGTAGCCCCGATGCCTCCATAGTTAGTTGCCGCTTCGCCCCCGTCAAGGTTATTGACAGAAGTTCCATGTGGACCCGTTGGACCAGTAGGTCCACGAAGTCCACCATAAGCGAGTGAACTCCAAGCGGTAGCCCCATCGCCTATCTTCAAAGCTTGAGCTTGTTCTCCGCCACCTGCATCAGTTTGGATAGCCATTTCCCCATCAGCTAAAACAGGGTCAGCAGCCACCCAAGCCGCATATGTTCCTCGGCGGAATTGAATCTGAATAGGCACTAGGTTGGCCCTCCTGCGTCAATAGGTGTGACGCCTCCGTAATCTCCATTAGCGTTAGAGGCAGGAATACCTCCATTAACTAAACCACTAGCTTGTCCCGCAGGACCAACAATTCCTTGTGGCCCCTGCGGCCCTGTAGGCCCAGGAGGCCCACCAGGAGGACCTAACGGGCCAGTAGGTCCCGTTGGTCCCGTTGGGCCAGTACTTCCCTGAGGCCCAATGAGGCTGAAGCCAACAGGCCACACGCCGTTGGCTTTCGGTCCAAAGAAATAGTTATTGGATACATTCAAATAAAAGTCGCCGTCTTGACCCGTAACACCTTGTGGGTCACCAACACCGTTAAGAACAGTATCTCCTGCTGGACCTGTTGGCCCAGTTGGGCCTTGCGGTCCAGAAGCCCCTGCAGGACCAGGCCCACCAGCAGTACCAGCGTTAGAAACTACTTGCCAATAGCTGCTACCCGAAGCTGGGGTTTGCCCAGAATGCGCTGTACGGGCAACATAGGAACCATTGTTGTATTCAACAACATCACCAACAGAGTAGGAGGTACCAGATGACCATGTTCCTTGATAACGGAAACCGTCAGCATAGGAAATAAGGTTTGTTCCTGCTCCTACGTCCTGAATGTATGTTGCACCTGTGGGCATTACTCAAGCGCCCCTAACCTGTTGTCAATATCTTGCACTGCTTTAACTAGCATCGCAAGCATCGACTTCTCTCGATACACAATCGGGTCACCTTCAGCGTCATACAACGTCATATCAGGTGCCACTTCGTGAACTTCCTCAGCAATAAACCCAAGCTCTGGAGTCTGAGTTTCATAATCCAAGCTAGAGCGGTCAGCTACTTCGCGGTTCCAGCGGAACGTGCGTGGCTTCAACGAACGCAATTTGTCCCAGTTCTCTTCTGTTTCTAAATCTTCTACATCTTCTTTGAAACGGATAGAAGAAGAAGCAACCCCAAGGCGTTGAGTGCTTGTATCAATATTTGCTGTGGTTCCTGAGATCGTCGGCCAACCAGCAGTAGTCGAACCACCAATGCTGTTTTGGACAGGGGCACGAACATCTACATAGTTGCTCGAATCTTTCGAGATGGAAAGAATACGACCGCTTTCATTTACAGAAGAAGAACCATTTACGTGAAACCCAAATCCAGGTTGCGGTGATCCGCCGCCTGAATGAATGTTGTCGTTCCATTCCAACCAATCCTCACCAGGCTGGCCGTAATCATTGCCCATAAACAAACGAGCATGATCGTATTTGGTCATCACCCTGATGTAGCCATTTACGTCAACATTCGCTGCGACGTTCAACCACTGGCAATTAATACGAGTACCTTCACCTTCTAAATAATCAGTTGAAGTTCCAGGCACGCTTTCGTTGAAAGCTGAATAACCAATAATGTCTCCACGGATCGCCATTGAACCGTTGATAACTAAACGATATTCGGAAGAAGGACGGCCTGGATGTGCAGCGCCGCCGCCAGGACTCCATCCGTCGCCAGCACGACGAGAGTACACCGAATAACGGTGACTCTCGGATAAATAGTTTCCTGCATCTGCGCCAGAAGCTACGTCTGACCCCATAGAAAGCTGATGCGTGTTAGTACCAGGACCAGCACTTGTGAAGTTCGCTCGATAGTTCAGATCCTTTAAGAAACTTCCAGCAGTCTGAGCATTGATATCAGTACCAGTACTTAAACCAATAACGCTATGTTGAGTGCTGTTCAGATACAGGTGGTTTGTGGCTCCAAGGGAAACAGTTCCTGTGTTAGTCAAAGTCCCAGCAGAGGAATAGCCCCCCGCAGTTAAAATCCCAGTGACTCCTAAAGTTCCATCGATAGAACCACCGTTACCCTGTATAACCCCAGGATAAGTAGCAGTCTGGCCAGGAACACCCTCTAACCAGTTCTTCAAATAAGTCCAATTAGTATTGTGTTCACTGGCAACGATGGCGTTACCCGCTACAGCCGTGTTAGGCGCAGTAAAAGTTGCCATTAACGCAATCTCCTATGTAAATAAGTAAACGCCATAGCATTCACTTCCCAAGCCTCATCATTAACGGGACCTTCAACCTTCATTTGTATAGCCTTCGCTGTCCCAAGTGTAGGCAAACGTTCAATCTGGGTGATCGTCGTATTCGGTTCACCAGCCCACACACCTGTATCCCAAACACCCGTCCCACCAGTGGGTCCTTGTCCTGAAGCCCAAGTTGACGAAACTGCACCACTTGTTTGAACACCAAACGGCATAGATTTCTTGAAATCCGCAGTATCGTAATCGGTATACAGTTTCGCAGTTAAAGCGACAGTCGAGTCGGACGACGTGACAATACGGGGCTTCCCCCAACGTTTACGAACGATAGGGTTTTTCCCCACCATCCACGAAGTCGTGTACGAACTCACAATATGGGAAGTCGAAGTCCCATAAAAATCGCTTTGGCGTTCTTGTTCCATCTCTACAACTCGACCAGTATTTGTTAAACAACCCCCAAGAAGAGTTTGTTGGTCATTCGGTGGAGCAAACGTCAACAAAACATTTGCGTCAATATCGGTCATCGTCCAAGCTCCACCAGAACCAAGAGTCGGGTCATAAACAAGCACACGACGAGTGGTTAAAAGCTCAGACGTTTCAGACCAATCCACTGAGACATAAAGACGGTTCTTGAACCAAGCAAGCTGTGGGGGATTAGTAAATTGCAACCTGCCATCATCAATGGCTGGCTGTAATTTCTCAAACACCCACACAAATCTTTCGCCGTTGTATACCCAAACACCTTGGCGGTCATACCAGAAGAACACTCCATACGGGGTAGACACAGGAGACGACATCGATACAGAACCAACGTCTTGGCTTAACGGCACCATTTGAAATGACTCAGTGCTGTTGCCAAATAATGCATGCACGCTATTTGTTTTAAATACTAGTAAACGGTCAGCATAAGGAACGAGAGCAGACATTTCATCGCCTCGTTCTCCTACATTGACATCGATATAGTCGAACTCTCGCCATGTTTCTGGATCATCGACCTTTGACCAACGAATACGGTTAGCGTGAGCAGTTCCACCTTCTTTGGTGTGAGCAACCCATGCATGATTGTTCCAATGACAGGTGTATTTCGCTATTGGGTAATTACCAGCAGACCCGTTAATATTTGATGCAAGGTTAGAAGCCGTAGTTCCGTCATAAACAAATGACGCTGCATCACCTGACACTCCATAAAACTTTGAGTTCGTAGTTTGCCCGTACATGCGGTTGCCATCCGTGACGGAAACCCCATTCATTGTCGCAAAATCGCCTGAAGCTCCAGAAGCAGACTGAGCTACAACTGTACCGTAAGAACAAATAACTCGGGCAGTTCCCCCATCAGGAGTGAACTGCCCTAAACCCGTAACAGATGAAGCTAAAGCAGTCTGATTTCTTTTAACCACGCCAAGACGCATCTTGATGCCACCACGAGGGTCAACATCAACATTCAACATATCTGGGCTTTCGTTCGGAGCCAGATTGAACTGGTCTGAACGCAGGTTCAACCCGCCGCTGAAATCTTCCAGCATTTCGAGTTTGAAACCAGCACGCTTTGACATCAACTACTCCCAGCTATACCGCAAACGGTCGGGCATGATGCTCTGAGAACGCCAGCGGGACGCATTTCGGTTATTCAAGATAAGTGGTTGAGGAGCAGGCACATCCAAATGACGTGCCCGTAAATTATCTAGCTCTCTCATAAAGCTGTTCATATAAGAAGCAGCCATATCAAGATCTTCTTGTTGTTCGTAAGCTCGGCTAATGCCGTAAGTAGCTATAACAATATGAAAAGGTTCTGGGAAATCGCTAGGCGATGTCCCATCAAGAGTCCCTGCCCCAAACGCAGAAGGGTTTTTGTATCCTCTTACATATAACGTTTGAGCAGAGGATGGAGTTGGATACAAACGGATTTGGTCTGCCCAAAAACTCCAGTAGTAAACATCTCCACTACCAGCAGAATTTATTGGGTAAACGATATCTCCATCATCTCTGCCGAGAAAGGTCAGTACGTGATCGTCTGTGCGTAAAGACTGAACTTCTCTTAAACCATTAGTGATTCCAGCACCAACTGCTGTCAGTGTGTAATCGGAAGTAGAAGCAACAGTGTTGAAAGTTCCGCTTGCCTCATACCAAGGCCACCGTTTCTCGCTATATACGACCTGATCGTAACCTTCCCCAAGGAAGCGGTTCAGTATGTCATCAGAGATGTCGCTACTGTCAATTTCGACAATGCTCCGAATGTAAGAGCGCATGTCTTGTATTTCCACCGCTACTCCTTATGGAAAGAACAAAAGCTCTGCCCCTCGGCGGGACGAGCTTTGCAAGGATCACCAGCTTTAGTGGTAGCGAGACAACCCATTGGTTGTGACTCTTCAAACGGGATATCAGGGTTTACTTGCCTGATGTTTTTCCCACCGAAATACGCATCACGGGGTGTTGGTTGTCCGTAACCTTCACCTGGATCACCGTAGACTCTTCGGTTTGTTCCGTACCCTATTGCTAGTTCTCTACCCATGAATCCTCAGAACTCTTGGGTGGGGCGAGGGACGAACCCTCACCCCACCAACAGTCGAGCTATTGATTTATAGCCCTGTTAGCTTTCCTTGTCGTGCTCGGTTAGAGCAGGTCAAGTTGCCGTAGCAAAGGATCTGCGAGAACACAGCATCCTGGTTTGTTGGTCGCACGAATGGCGTTGGCTTGAACCAAACATCCGAGTGACGTACAAGCTGAAGGTATTTGGTGTTCAGCATGTACATGGGCTGGGCACCTGCAGCAGCGTTGCCCGTTGAAATGGCTGCGTCAAATGTTATTGGCGCACCCTTGAACATGAGGTTCTGGAAGCCAGCATCTGCCATGTCAGTATCCGTGTAACGGATATTCGATGTCAGAAGGCTTTCATATTTCTCATAGCCCTGTTGTGATGTGATGATGATGGTCGGTTGGTCATTTCCAACTGAAACATCATTGTACAAGGTAGCCATTTTGGCTGTGGTAAGCGCAGCGACACCGCCAGAAGCAGTCTCGGTTGAACGCCACCAGTCGTTACCTTGGCCTGCAGCGGAGTTGATTCCGCCAACAGTTCCGAGGCTATCAACTAGAGCGTCAATGCCTTCCCAGTCTTTGCCACCATTGCCTGCACCGTCAGCGAAGAACATGGTGTTCATGTTTTCGATGATGGTTTCTTGGGTCTGGAAGATTTTGCCTTCGAGAAGGTCAATGATTTGAGCTTCGCCGTTGTTTTTGGCTTCTTCCATGCCGTTGATGGTTACGGTCGCAGCATACTGTTTCCAGTCGTACTCAGCAGCCGAAATGCCTGTCTGAGCGGTTACTGCAATCGTGTCGGTTCCGCTGTACGAGCCAGCGGTTGAGTTGGTTCCATAAATTATTGGGACAACAATCTTTGCGCCGCCAGTCACTGTTCTCATGGTTTGACCGTTGGTCAAAGCATAGAAAAGTGGGCGAGCACTAAAGATATTATCCTGCAACTTAGGGATATAGTTATTTAACGTCGTTGAGAGAATCTCATCGAAGTTGGCGTTTCCAGCCATTGGTTGCTCCTAAAAGGTTAAGTGCTTAATTGTTTTTTTGCCAATTCAAACGCTTCCCTGATACTGCCAGCCTTACCTTCAGACTTTGGTTGGGTTCCCGATTGGGTTGACCCACCTGCAGTGACCACAGCCGCTTCACGTTTCTGATTCGTAATCTCCTGCTCTTTTTGCAGTTTGTCCGCTGTAGATTTAACATCGTTAAATTGCCAGTGGGCATATGCCGCATCCAGATTAGGTATTTGATTCTTCAACGCATGATTGAGAAGTTCGCGAGAATCAAATTCTCCGTACTTCTCTTGCAGCTTTAGGACCTCGTTCTCTATGACTTGTTGGCGTTGTGCTGCTTCTTGCTTTTCGATTTTCTGCTCTAGATGAGCCAATCTTTTTGCTGTGGGGTCTTCATCTTCCCACTCATCGGGTTCCACTGCGCTAACAGTAGGAGTGTCCAAATCAAAAGATCTAGCTAAAACCTTTAATGTTTCTTCTGGGTTTGATTCTAAGGCGGATACAATCGCTTCAGCTTGTTGCAAGCGTTCACGCTCTGCGGATATCTCCTGCGTTTTGCGGGTGTAATCCGCTTGACGCTGATATCCGTTCAAAAGTTCACTTTCGGGTATCTGCATTTCCTCGCCGTCCACCTTTACGGTGTACGTTTGCTCGTCTACTGCAGGTCCTTCATCAACTTCAATATGTTCTGAAGCTTCAAGAGTGTCCACGTTATCTGTGGATTCCGTCATAACTTCTGTTTCTTCGGGCACTAGCCCCTCCTAGGAGTCTTCAATGAGTTGCTCCTATAAGAATATAGCTCTGTCCCATCACAATGCGGGGAGTTCCATCCCCATTTGTCCTTGTAATTGAGCTAATAGCTCTGGTGGGACTCCGCCAGTAGGCGCAAAAGCGCCATCTTGTGCGGGTGGCAGGGGCATTCCTCCCATTTCTGGGGGCATTCCACCTGCCATAGGATCTTCTGGTGGCAGTTGCTCTTCTTCAGCCATAGTTTGAGGATCTGGCTGTTGGATCAAAAACTTTTCAGGATCTTTAATACCAAATCCAGATTCCAATACATGAACAGCGAGCGCTTGAGGGTCGATAACCGTTCCCACAAGCGGGCCTACAGCATTCATCAAACTGATTGCTTGCTGCTTCCGAATAGTGTCATTCATGGGCTGTGTAGAGCCTGCTTGGACGGAGAAATCGTATTCTCCCACAATGTCTTCACGGTTATATTCGATGAAAAGATCTTGTCCTTTGCCAGAAACCCGAGCCATGTGTTCGCCAGTCATGAATTGTTGCATGAGTTGGATCACACGACGAGCCACTGCCGAAATAGCAATTTCCACAATCGCAAGTTTGTCTGCTGAACGAGCATTCTGAGCATCAGCAACAATGCTTGCTTCTGTAGCAGTACGCCTTATCTCTGGCATAGCGCCACGAGCATATTCCGATATGCCGCTTACGGTATTAATATCGTTTTCTATTATGTTTGAATAGTTGTAAATCTCTGGACTTACAGGGACTTGAGGCATTGGAACAACAACGTCCTGAAGTGGTTTGTTCTCATCCACAACAGGAACCAGTCTGCCATCCTCATCTGATTCAAGAGCTTCTCTGCCTTCAGGACCGAAAGAACGTTCGTGGTAGAGATATTTTCTCGCATACCGTTTTCTGTCGTTCATAAGCTGCGAACGAGTTTTATCTAACTCAAGTTGCAGCGACTCAATCGATTCTAAATCTCCGATTGGGTAGAACCGATCAGGAACGTCGTAGTTGCGTAGCATCACGAACGGCTGACCATACGGGTAAGGCATGGCAAGCGGGTCAATAAGAAACTCATCTGAGCCATCTGCATAGACAGCCAAAGTATTGGCAGCTATATCATAGAATTCCCAGATAGTTACTTGGTCACCAAGGAATTCATTGCGGTTATCTTCATAATCGCTTGTTTGGTTGTATCCACCGTTAGCGGATAAACGTTTCCTGGCAGAAGGTTTATATCTTTTATCGTTTTGTGCTTCTTCTACTGGTCGCACAATTCTTTGTGCGATCCATTTAGCATCTTCCATGCAAGTAGCTGCAGGATCAACAAACACATCAAAGGGCGAGATTCGTTCCACAAATGGTTGGTCTTCAACGACACGCATAATGGTTGAAGGAACGTTCGCCATGAGGTCTTCATCGGTTGGTAGATCACCTGCTAAATCAGGTGATTCCATCGCAAACTGATCTACTTCATTTATCGCTTGCGAAATTAAGTCATCACGTTCAGCTTCAGTAACTGATTGTTCTTGCTCAACAAATTTCCAACCAACCTTTACCCATCCATGTCCAAAGATTAAGAAATCTTTGACAGCGGTACGGAAAGGGGTACGGAAATCGTGATGTTTCCAAAGATAGTTAGCTACTGCTTCGACAAACGCAGCACGATCATTGTTTTCTGGATTGTTGGCTTGCACAACTATTTTGGGATAGTTCACTGCGACGCTTGGTGCGATCACATTGATTGTGCTGAAAGCCAGGTTTACTGCAATCAGATCCTGTTTAGTTGAAGTAGTCGCAGGCCAGTGTTTGCCTCGGTATAGATCGGAAAGACGACGCCAAGTTTGTTCAAAGTTCTCTTGATCTCGCCACATCTGGCATTTGTTGATCTTTTCGGAATAATCTTCGAGTTGTTCTTGCCGAGTTTTCCGAGCCATATCTAAAATTGTGCTTTCTCTGGCAGCTTCTCAATGCTGCGACCTTGGGCTTTAGCTTCAGCGAAGACTTTAGCTTCTCTTTGGCGTTTCGTAAGACCTCGCTCGTCAGGAGCGAGAGTCGATTCAAAACCTTGTCCCGTGGATACAACTATTGACTTTAGGCGCAAACGACGTTCATAAAGTTCGTGAAGTTCTGGAAGTGGAACAGCACCTCGCCGTTCCAACACATATTCCGTGAACTCTTCAAATGTCGCCCCGTCTGGCAGGACGGCCATAATCAACCAGCGTCGTGACCGCGGAAGTTAGGTTGTACGCCTGCGGGTTCAACCTTGCCAGTGGTCCCGTGTTGGTTTTTGGGAGTGTCGCGAACACTTGTGTTGCCGTAGTCACCTGTTTGGTTGGCGTATTTGCCAGCATCCATACGTTGTTTCGGTGATTGAGGACCACCTGGGGTCCAGATTGGGTTAGCAGAAACACTGGAACCACGTTCCATTTTACCGTTCTTGCCTTTTGCCCCATCTACAGTTTCGGTCCCGCTTGTGTGCGAAACAAATTTAGCCATTACAGCCCTTCCTTGTAGAACATGCTCTATATGAAGATTACCGTGTCCCACGGACTGTATATGATCCGATGTTGTTTGGCGAGGATTCTTCTGAAGCTCCTGCTAAACGAGCAAACCAATCAACAGTCCAGTAGTCATTAACCTCGGGAGCATATTCAGGTTCGTAAGCATATTTACGCATCTGATTAGCTAACGCTAATGCCATAACTCGGTCATCATAGGGGGAACCCGACATGGAACCTCGTTCGTTACGCACATAAGTGCGTAACTCCCCGACAGTGTTGCGGTCATTAATTTTTAGTTCACTGTTTCGTAGAGCAGAACTTAGATCATCGATCATTAGAGGTTTAGATGTTCTTGTTGTCTTCCAACCGTATTCTTGGCTGATTCTGTTGTTTACATTGTTGAGTTGACGTTTCCGAAACAGGTTGGGGTAACCCGAGTGACGCAGTTCGGTGATGGTAGTTAGGCCGTGGTTGTTTGACTCAACACAACACAGAGCATTTCTGTACCACATTCCTACTGCCATGACTTCTTCAGCTAAAAGATCGGGTGCTATGTGTCCATGCCAGATAGCTGACTGGTTTCCCGTCCCTACGTTTAAGACTTGTATGACGCTGTAGTCACCGTGGCCTAGTCCTTCTGCTGTATCCACTCCCATCACGTAGGCACTACGGGAATCTGGGTTTTCCCAGACTTCAAAACTCATGTTCTGAACTCTATAGCTGACCCAACCCTATTCAGGTATCCCGTTTCCCCAAAGGTTGTATGTTTTGACATCTCATCTAAAATATCGAGATCAAAAACAGGATTACCCGACTTAACGAACGCCTCTTCGGGCGTTGACGGGTACTCCTGAGCAAGCTGCCACGGCAGCATTGACTCAACCTTTTCTTGGTACCAGGAATCTCCTCTGTCTTCGGTAGCAGACCAAGGAAAAAACATGGGTTCAAACTTGTTTGCTCCCGTGGATGCTCCTACCCATAGGTGATGGTAAAAGTTTCCTGAACCGTTAGCAGTGGAGAGGCCGATAATGCGGCCTCCCACGTCGGCCACGGGTTCTATACTCGCCCACGCTTCCTCTGCATTCGGTAAGAATGCCCACTCATCAACCACAATAAGTGTCGCTGATTCACCACGGGCAGGATCTGAAGCAGAAGGCATCGACGTAACCTGGCTTCCGTTGTCGAATCCCATCCGTTGCTGATGCTCAACCAAAGACTTAGGTCCACGTTCCACCATCCATTTCGGCAAATGCTGATAACCGTATTTTGTTTTACGCAACAGCAACACGGCTTCACGTTCTGTACGGCTTAAATCAATAATGTTTTGATCTGGATGGAAGAACGCTAACCAGAATTGGTGGGCTGCTACGAGGGTGCTCCACCCGATTTGTCGGGCTTTTAGGGTAAGCGAATACCTATTTGCGGCCCAGTTTTCGATAGCTTTTTCTTGAGCCTCACGTAAAGTAAAAAGAATACGACCGTGAGCAGGGTGAGCAATGTGCCAGTAGTTCTGTAAAAAATATTTTTCATCTCGCTGACATTTTCTCCATTCAGCTTCTTGTTTTAATTCAACTAACCTTGAACTCATGCTCACCAACCATTACTGGTATATCCCAGAGGCTTTAACCCCACAGCAGTGCGATGGTATACAACTCTTGGGGGCTTCGGCTCAACAAGACGAAGGTTTCCATTTCGGAGATCAAGTTGGTCATCGTGATTCGCAGATCTCTTGGATCTATGACGAACCAACTTCTGATCTAATTTGTGCTTGGATGCGACAAGCAAACACAGAAGCACGCTGGTACTTTGACTTAGACTTACCAGAAGCCATTCAGTACACGAGGTACTCCACTGGCGGGCAATACGACTGGCATATTGACGGAAACTCTGATGGGCATGCTGCTCGGCACCTCGTAGCGGAAGTCGCAGCCCCGATTCCGCTGAACATAACACCTTTCCCCCAGTTCCAAGGCACCGTCCGAAAACTTTCAGCAACTGTGAACCTTTCCAATCCCGACGACTACGAGGGAGGCGAACTTCAGATTCGTTGTTATGACCAAATGCATATCTTTAATGACGCTCCCAGAGGTTCCATAATCGTATTTCCTAGTTTTATGGAACATAGGGTAAGTCCTATTACCTCAGGTGAGCGACATAGCGCAGTTGTTTGGTTTAACGGAATCCCGTTCCGCTAACACCCCATACTCTTACGCAACTGCTCCCAAACAGACCACTGCTGCTCCGTCCAAGTGTGCTCGATTGTTGACATCAACTGAGAGCACTGAGGCCCAAACGAAGAACCACCGCCCACATACTCTGTTTCGATCCGAACAGGCTCAGGTTCAGAACCAGAATCAGGCCACAACATCATAAGACCGCTAACACCAGCAACAAGAGCAACAACAGCAGCCGTAATTGCCTTAATAATTTTCTTGATAGCTTCTGACCAAACATCAGCTTTATCTGCAACATCTTCTATCGACATAATCCCCCAAAGTTTTAACGATTACCTTCCCCACGGCGGCCCCTGTTCCTTCTAGAACTCTCAAATTTGATAGTCCCATCAGGTTGATGCGAAGCATCTCGCCCCGTTAATGAAATACCAGCGGCTTTCGCCTTACGGCGAGCCGCATTTGCTTCAGTGCGTTTCTGCACTTGTTCAGGGCGACGATTCACCCTTGTATCCGTCTTAGCTTTCTTTGCCCGAGCGGCAGGGTTATCTGCGTAATATCGCGCAGATTCCCCTTTTTGGCTATAGGGCTTAGGTCTTGGAGCCATTACTGGCAACTCTCACAAATATCGGGAGTATCTATCCCACACTCCAACGGAGTGTCATCCAAAAATGGGTCAACTAACAGGTCGGGACGTTCTCCCATCGCTTCTATCTGCATCCACATCCCATCATCATGTAAGTCTTGTAACTCGCTCATCGTTTGCGAGTATTCCGAACAGCTTTCCCGCTTTTTTTAGAGGCACGCTTCGCAGCGGCCTTTCCTTTAGCCGAATATGGGTAGCTTTTCTTGCCAACTTTAGGCATCTTCACCCCTAAGGTCTTCTACAAGTCCTGCAAGTTCTTCAGCAAGCTCTTCATCGGACATACCAGTGGCTGATCGGTCGTCATCTACAAGGACACGACGCTTCGGAGTGAACTTGTCGATGTACTGAAGGTAGAGAGCAGCAGCTTTCACGTCACCATCTGCAGCTTGTCTGTACAACGCATCAACAACCGACTGTGTACGTTCAGGGTGTACGTTAAGTTCAGCCGCCCTACGGTCCCACTCACGAGTAAAACGAGAATCAGCTTTCCAACGACGAACAGTACGATCATTCAACCCACGCTCGGCACACCACTCCTTCTGAGTAGCAGGCTCACGAACCTCCGACAACAACCAATCCAAGAACTCATCCCACTGGTCAGGCATAACCTTCTCACCCGAATCAGGATCAGTTCTCCAACCTCGCCCACCACCATTTTGCGGCATCCTCAACCTCCTACAGTTATATAACCAATGTCCCACAAAAAAGTGGGACACCCCTGTATACCTTAAAAGGGGGGTTGGAGGAAATGCCTTGAAGCATTTCCTC
>Ga0315326_10000095_pt1 | contig 35290 bp, 37 predicted proteins | sample M180m32315metaG_FD_203457 | JGI IMG/M metagenome (GOLD analysis project Ga0315326, IMG submission 203457) | Ammonia-oxidizing marine archaeal communities from Monterey Bay, California, United States - M1 80m 32315 | ecosystem: Environmental > Aquatic > Marine > Coastal | place: USA: California... | reverse complement strand
AGGAAAGCCATCGGGTAACGACCTGATAGAAGGTGTTTATACTCTTCCGGTTATTTTCGCATTTTCATCTGATAACGGTGAAGCACTTAAGGAACTACTTGGTAAAGAAATCAGTGTTGAGGAAAGAGATTATGCGAGGAATTTGATCCGTACTAGTGGGGGTGTTTCTGAAGCTCTTTCTAGAGCCCGTTTGTGGACTGATAAAGCAAGTGCAGCTCTTAATGATTTACCTCCTTCTGAAGCAACAGAAGCTCTTCGGGCAGCAACCACTCATCTAATTCAAAGAGCAGCCACACCGATTATTAATTGACTTAAGAACTGACGGTGAATTTGTCCGGAGTAAGACCGAATTTTTTTACTGCTCGGGACGTAATGTAGGGAAAAGCACAACATCTCTTATTGTTTGGACATCTGCTAGAAGCATAACGAGGCGATCTATTCCTATGCCAATACCACCAGTAGGAGGAAGACCGAATTCTAATGCCCGTACATAATCTGAATCCAGCCCCATTGCTTCTTCATCTCCAGATTCACTTTTCTGTATCTGTTCTTTGAAGCGACCCATTTGTTCTTCTGGGTCAACAAGCTCTGAGAATCCATTTAAGATTTCTCTTCCTGCTACTATCCCTTCAAATCTCTCAGTAAATCCAGGCTTTTCTCTGTGGTCTCTTGATAGTGGGGAAACTTCTTTAGGGTATTCAGTTACAAAGCAAGGGTCCCACAAATTGGGTTCGACTGTCTTCTCATAAATTTCAAGAATTAGTTTTCCTGCCCCGTATTCACTTTCAAATTCAATATCTAGCTTATTGCATAACGATTGAAGGTTTTCAATTGGCGTTTCCAGTGAGACTTCTTCACTAGTGTGTTCTTTAATCAGCTCAACCATTGGGATTCTTTTCCATGGTGCTGAAAGATTCAGCTCTTTGCCATCAAATGAAACAACGGGTGAACCAGTCAGTTCTATCGCTAAATATTCAATAAGGTTTTCTGCCAGTTTCATAATGTCTTCCCAGTCCGCGTATGCTTCGTAAAGTTCAAGCATTGTGAACTCTGGGTTATGCCTACTTGAGAGTCCTTCATTTCTGAAAACTCTGGCGATTTCAAAGACTTTTTCAAAGCCGCCAACAACGAGTCGTTTTAGGTATAACTCTGGAGCTATCCGTAAATACAGTTCAATATCAAGGGCGTTGTGGTGCGTTGTAAATGGTTTTGCAAGAGCACCGCCTGGGATGGGATGGAAAACTGGTGTTTCTACTTCCATGAAAGATTTATCTTCCAACCATTTTCGAGTAAGTGATAGAAGTCTGCTCCGAAGAATAAATGTTTTTCTAGATTCTTCTGTTACCCATAGGTCAACATAGCGCTGGCGGTATCTTGTATCAGGATCGCTGATCCCGTGCCATTTATCAGGGAAGGGGTTTTGCGTCGCAGCGAGAACAATCCAGTCTTCTACTTTGACAGAAAGCTCCCCACGTTTTGTTTTCATAACTTCGCCTGTGACACCTAGCCAATCACCAAGATTCAATGCGACGAATTTTTCAAAATCTGGTGTTACTTTCGCCGGAGCGAAAAGCTGGATCCGACCTGTCCCATCTTGTAACACGCCAAATGCGATTTTTCCTTGGTCTCTCCGTAACATCATTCGTCCAGCTATTGAAACTCTGGTGCCCGAACCTGTCCCATCCTCTAAAGAGTTATGAGCATCAATTAGTTCTTGAACGGTAGTAGTTTTTCTAAAATTATACGGCGGTTCCATGTTTCACAAGTGTCGCAGGGACAACGCAGGATTGCTGTGATTTAACAAGATCTCTTAGATCGGGTTTATCCCAACATGTGGATTTATGTTGTCAATTAACCGGGTCGTTCCAATTCGTACAGCAATTAGAACCCGTGTTTCTTCATCAACTGCTATGACAGGTTCAAGTGATTCACCATTGACTATTTCAATATAGTCAACAGATATATCTGATGAGCTTAGAATGAGTTCCGAAATGGTCTCTTTGATTGGTTGAGCTTGTGTCTCTCCTGAACTTATTTTTTTATGAGCGTTCTGAAGTGCTTCCGGGATAATAGATGCTACCTTTCTCTCTTCTGAGCTGAGGTATATATTTCTGCTTGAAAGAGCTAAACCGTCATGATCACGAATAATTGGACACCCGATCACTTCAACCCGATATGAAAGATCAATCACCATCTTTCTAATGATTTGAAGTTGCTGCCAATCTTTTTCACCAAAGTATGACCGGCAGGGCCCAACTATGTTGAATAATTTTGATACCACTGTCGCTACCCCAGAAAAGTGTGTTGGGCGTGAAACTCCTTCTAGAACTGAAGAAAGGTTGCTAACAGAAATTGATGTAAGTACTGTGTCGCAAAACATTTCTTCAACTGCAGGTGTAAAGAGTAAATTTGTCCCAGCCTCCAAACAGAGTTCTGTATCTTTTTCTATATTTCTTGGGTATGTAGATAAGTCTTCATTCGCAGAAAACTGAAGTGGATTCACGAAAATCGTTGTAATAACCACATCATTTTCTGTAACAGCACGTTCAATTAAGGAGATATGGCCTTGGTGGAGGAATCCCATTGTCGGAACTAGGCCTATAGATTTCCCCTCAGCCCTTACTTGATCTAGATAATTCTGTAATTCTTTAGGGTCTGTTACTAATTCCATAAGTTCTTATTATTCTTGATGGTTGTCTTGTGTGCTAAGTCGTTTAGCCTCTTCAACCATACTTTTGTATAGTGCCAATTCTTTCTCTGGTAAAGATTCTAGGTGCGCCTTGAGCGTTTCTTCATCTTTCCTTGTTACCGGGCCAGTTAAAGCTTCTTTCGGATTTAGTTCAGAAATCGAATCTAGGCTCCCTTGAGAAAGATTCAAGAACGCTTCAAATGGAATATTAAGTTGGTCTGCTAATCGTCTAACTTGCTCAAGTAGAACCACCAGATGGTTAGAGGCTATGCAGGCTGTGGCATGATATAAAGCCCTATCTTGATCGTTGAGGCAGAAACTGGTTCCTCCAAGTATGTCAACAATTTTTTGCATGAAAGGGTCACCATTTATTGCAAACCATGCATTATTGGTAAGTCTTTCCTTACCTATTTGAGGGTTTGGTAATGAAACGAGAGGATGTATTAATCCAATTCTTTTGTGTGGGTTGAGACTACTAAGTCCTCTGGATCCTGCTATGTGAGCTATAACTGATTTTGTTTTGGGTAATTGACGAACAACATCAGGTATTGCTCTATCGGGTGTAGCAATTAATACAAGATCAACTCCTTGCGTTGCATTCGAAAGGCTATCGCCTCTTCCAAGAGGGGTTTTCATTTCCCAACCTGAGGAGCTCAAAGCTTGAAAGAAACTTTGGCCGGCTTTCCCGGGGCCAATAATTTGAACGATAGGAGGCTTCACCAGTCTTTAATCCGTCTAACTTCTCCATCATTGGGATCTTCCCAATCTCTTAAAAACTCAGGGGCAAGTTCTCCCAGTGGCACCATTACAAAAGCTCTTTCTTTCATTCTTGGGTGGGGAACGGTGAGGTCGGGATCGTTTATTTCGTCATTCTCTACCCAAAGAACATCGACATCCAGAGTTCTTGGACCCCAGCGAATCTTTCTTTCACGATTAGCTTTTCTTTCCAGAGCTTGTCCGTGTTCAAGAAGCTCTCTTGAGTTTCGTTCAGTTAAAAGTTCTATCACTATGTTGAGATACGAATCCTGTTCAACTCCACCAACAGGGTCAGTCTCATATAACCCTGAAACAGCATACAAGTCTGTAAAGGTTGCCACTGCTTCTCTAAGATAGGTTTCTTTATCGCCAAGATTTGAACCTAGCCCAAGGAATGCCCGACCCATATTTATGCTATTCCAGAACTTGTTCTTCAGCCTGTAAAGCTTCTAGTTCTGCAAGTCGTTCCTCTTCTTGAGCAACCATTTCTTCAGGTGTTGGAAGATTTTGTGAGGCAGCAGCAATTTCTCTTCCATTAGGGCCAATAACTCGTTGTAAAGTTTTTTCCATTTTGGTAACTGCTTCAGGGACAGTATCTATGAACCCGTTCCATACGAGATATCCAGCCATTGCTCCACCAACGGTATCGCCTACTTCCTCGTGGTGAAGAAGGAGTTTCTCTCCATTCTTAATTAATTTATTCAAATCGGAATAAAGGACACTAAGGACTGTATTGAGATGGGCATCTAGAGCGACAGGGCGATGCACATAATCAATGTCAAATTCTTCATAGTTATGCAGGTTATGCGGTGCAGGGATTATGGAGATAACCCGTTTAAAGTCATTTCTTCGAATCCATATTAGTTCTTCAACTCTTCGTACTTTTCTATGTTGTGGCCCATACCCACCTGGGCGTTCACAAACTGCGAGACGATCTTTAACAATCCATATGAGCCCTCGAGGTTGGATACCCTCAGCCCATTTCCCCCTCATGTTTAACTGTCGCAAAACTGTATCTCCATATTGTTTCTTTATCTAAAGGCAAATTTTAGTACTACTAATACAAGGTTTGCCTTGGTAAACGTCATCTTTTTAGTATTTGTGCACAATATCTTACAAGGTTACTTTCAGTATTTCATTCTGACGATTCGTCATAACTCCAAAGATCAGGAAGGTTTCTGTATCGTTCTGCGACATCAAGACCGTATCCGACAACAAAATCTGGTGGAATTTCAAATCCTACATATTTGAGACCGAGTTCATTGGGTTGACGGCCAGAGCGCAAAAGCAGTGCGCAAATTTCTAATGAAGCTGGTCCTCGTGACTCAAGGTTCTTTCTTAGGTAACTCAGTGTTAGACCACTATCAATAATGTCCTCGACAACGATGACGTCCCTTCCACTAAGGTCAATATCTAAATCTTTCACGATCCTTACAACACCACTAGTTTTTGTCGCATTCCCGTACGAAGAAACAGCCATAAAATCAAATTCAACTGGAAGGGCAATGGCTCTAGCTAAGTCAGCCATGTAAACAAATGCTCCTTTGAGAACCCCAACTAATAGTGGAACTGAATTTGCATAATCTTTAGTTATTTGTTGACCGAGCTGTACGATTCTTTCTTGAATTTGTTGTTCGCTAAGAAGAATCTTTCCCGGGGGTTTTAATGGTTCTATCATGACTCCGGCACCCTAACGCAGATCTCACCCTCATACATGCATGTTCTAATTTTCTTCTGGCGGTTCAATACGAAGGATACGATTTGTTCGAGCCACTCTCCAACCACCGCCAATATCAGTAGCTATCATTTCTAATCGTGCAACATTCAATACTCGTTCGATTGTTGCTAAATCAGGTGGGTGATCATTATTTCGTGATTTCCAAATCCAATTTCTAATTACTTCTCGAGCAAGAACAGGATGTATTTTTGTTAACGTTTCGCAATCCGTGGGGTCAATTTCTGTCGTTTGTTGATTAATGTAGTCTGCACCTGCCCTTAAAATTTCTGCCTGTCGGGCGAGAAGAGGAGCAAGATCTCGTTCTGCGATTTCGTTCAAGAGTGGTAAAGCTTCATTACGTATACGATTTCTCCTGTACGCGGGATCTTCATTTGAAGGGTCAAGAAAGTATTCTATTTTAAGCGCTTCGCAAAGTGCTTCAGTTTCTGACCTACGTAGATTCAAAATAGGTTTCCTTACAGAAGGCCGCATACCACTTAAACCATGCCAAGCGCTCCCGCGTATTAATGCTAAAAGAATCGTTTCGGCTTGGTCATCTGCAGTATGCCCTGTCAACACGTCTTCTGGGAGAACGCTGAAACGAGCTAGTCTCGCTCGTGCCTCAAGATTAGGTCCCTGCTCAACATACACCGTTCTCGTTTCAAAATCTGCGTTGAATCTTTTCGCTATTTCATGAACTAGATCAGCTTCTTTTTCTGACCCTTTACGGATGCCATGGTCTACATGAATGGCTGTAACTTTTCGCTTCGTGGCAGAAGCTAATGCAAGAAGCGCCATGGAATCTGCCCCACCGGATACAGCACAGACAACTGGACCTTCTGGGAAAGTGCATCTTCCTAATAGTTCTTCAATCAACTCGGTCATTTTTCTCCAGGTCAGTTTTGATTTTAGATACTGTCAGTTTCATCTGATGTAATTCGGTTAATCCATATCTGTGGTGATTGTATCTCATCCATTGAAGGAAGGTTCTGGGGTTTTTCCCATGCTCGATCAAGTAAAGTTGTGCCCCCATTTTCCTCTACTTTTTCGATAAACATTTCTCCTGCTTGGTACTGATTGAGTTTCGCTTCAAGTCCTACGATTTTCTGGAAGATTCTTGAAAATCCTTTAGCTGAGTTTCGTCGGGCACGAAGAGTCTTAGCAAAATAGTCAGCGCTTGGGATAAGGCCAACTCCAGCTCGGTCCATAGTGACATCGCCGTGCCCCTCAAGAAGGCTCATCATCCCAGAAATCTGATTTAACGTTTCACGCTGTTCAGGTGTTGTAAGGAGAGCGGGTAATCCTCCATCTGCGAAAATATCTTCACCTGTTTTTTTTGCCTCAATGATTCTTTTTGCTGCTTCGCGAAGTATCTCAGGATCGGGGTCTACTGTGTTTAATGTCTGATTAACCAATCCTAAGAAGTGTTCTCTCAGCCAAGGAACTCCTGTGAATTGCGCCCGATGTGTGCATTCATGCAAGGCAAGCCAAAGCCGAAATTCTTCTGGTGGAAAACCATATTTTTTTTCAATGTTTAGAACATTAGGGCCGAGATAGTAAACAATGTCTTGATCTTCTGGATTCTCATCTTCAATGATTAATAAATCGTATTGGCCAAGCACTCGACCTGACATCCACCCTAATAGGAGACCCATTTCTGCTCCGCTTGCTTTTGACCCTATTTCTGAAAGGAACGAGGCTTCTTTCGAAACTAGTTTTGCTGCTAATGGTCTTAAAAGTCGTTGGAACGAATCAATATTTGCTTCAATCCACATGGGACGATCGGCTACTCTTCCTCGCGCGTTTCCCATCTGAGACTTAAGACCCGTTGTCTCTGCAACAAGTTCTTCAGCTTGGGCGGTAAAACGTTCAAAATCGGGCTCTAATGTGGCGTAGTGATAAGAAGAAACCGAATCGTTTCTTTCGCTAATCCTCGTTGCTACTTGCCGGGCGAGATTCCAGTCGACCGAAGTATCGGCCACTTTAAAGTTCCGTGCTCGGCTTCTTATACCTTGGTGGATATTTAGGGCGGACCACTTTAACGAAATAACCACCAATGACAGCAAAGATCGTTAGGAACGTTGCAGGAGTAAGCACTACCGCTATCCACCAATGCCATTCAGCCGCCAATATTTGCATAAGTAGATGGTAGACCGAAATGCACCTTCTCTGACACCTTAAACTGAGAAGTGCTGAGATTTATAGAAAACAGTTGATCACAAATCTGTGATGCTTATGTCCCCTAGATCAATTCGTTGAAGCGATTCGCTAATCTTTAGTTGCAGTGAAGGAGGGGCTTTAACCGTTGCTTGTTGGGCCATCGCTAATTTAAAACGTATTTCTACGTCCAGTGCAGTTTTGCACTGAGTGCAAGTTCCAAAATGTTCCCGCACGGACTGAATAACTTGCGGATTGGGAATTCCATCTAATGCTTGGAGAATAAGTTGAGGAGATTCTTCACAGTGATGATGAGAAGAGATTTCTTCTGAGCTTAAGAGATAATTTTGAGATTCTGGTTCTTCGGAGTTATTTCTTTCAGGAAGTTTCATATCCTCAATCACCTCCCCCAACTGTGATTGGTTCTAATTCTTGATAACCCTTTTCCACATCTTCAAATAAAAGTCGTCTACTGGTTACATAGTCCAATAGTTCTGTTTGTAATTTTGCTCGTGCCCTATGCAGACGGGACATTACAGTTCCGTGCGGTATTGCTAAAATTTCAGCTATTTCTTTATAGGAAAATCCTTGAACATCTGCAAGAAGAACTACTTGTCGATATGGGGTTGATAGAGAGTCAACTGCTTCTTTGATTTCATCGTTAGTTAAATATTCAAACAAGGTATCTTCAGCACTCGCACTAAGTTGGTATTGCGTCCGACTCCCAAGGTTTTTGTACATATACCCATCTTCTATACCCTCAAGGTCACGCTCATCGAAGCTTCGTTGCTTTTTTCGATATACGTTGATGAAATTATTAGTCAGAATTCGAAATAGCCAAGCTTTGAGATTTGTTCCATCAGAAAAATTAGCAAAAGCTTTATAGCCTTTGAGGTATGTTTCTTGCACTAAATCCTCTGCATCTGCAGGGTTTTTAGTGAGTCTGAGCGCATGGGAATACAGCTGATCCATATAAGGCATAGCCTCTTCAGCAAATTTTGTTTGGTCAGCCACAAACCCAGTCTAGCGAGTAGAGGAAATGACCATACATTGCTGGTTTATCCAGTTGTAAATTCTGAGCCCGAGAGGGGAATCGAACCCCTGACCTATTCATTACGAGTGAATCGCTCTACCGACTGAGCTACCCGGGCGAAGAAACTAACGATAGCAACTCAACTCTAATAGCGGACCTAGCTTGGTGAAACATCTATTTCAATTCTGAAAGTGAAATAAACAACGATTGAAGTAAGAGTTTCTCATTAGGGTTCCTCCCTAGTGCTGCAATCGTTTTGCGAATATTTTCAATATTTTGAATACTTGAAGCATTCGGGGCACTCATTAGTTCTTCTTTATAAATATTTGTAATTATGGAAAGTCCAAAATGGAGTTCATCCGTTCGAAACCTGCGAATTTCACGTTTCTGTTTCGCTTCCATTTCTTTTCTACCTGAACCACGCGTTCCCATTTGTTTCTCATAATCAGCTAATTCATCTGTTTCTTGAGTATGCCGATTAGTGATTGTTTCCTGTGCTTCATCTATAGCGTTTTGGATTTCTTCAACGGCGATTGCAACTTTGTACCCTTCTGAGCCTAATTTTTCAGGAACTGATCTCCAAAGCTCATATCGAGAGGCGACTTGTGTATCATTCATCAAATCATTCGCTCTACTTAGATCTCCACGTGAAGCTGATGAAATTAATTCAATTTTTTCAGTATTTAGCCCTTGGTCAGTAAGCCAATTGCGCATCGCTTCTAGCGATATCGGTTGGAACTGAACGTTCTGACAACGTGACGCTATTGTTATTTGACTCTCTGGAATATTCTCTGAGATTAGAATAATTATTGTTGACTCAGGAGGTTCTTCAAGCGTTTTGAGTAAGCGACCAACCGCAGTCGGATTAGCTGTGTGAAACCTGTTAGCGACAATGATTTTTTTGGAGCCTTCGATCGGTGACCGTGAAGCTTCATTTATAAGTCTTTGCACGTCTTCGTCACGATATTGGTTTCCTGTGGGTTCAATCTTTATTAAGTCGGGATGATCTCCTCGTAAAGCCAATTTCATTGTCCGATTTGAATCTAAAGAAGAATCTCTCTGGCTTAATATCAGTGCTGCAAAAGCTTTTGCTGCTTCCCAACGGCACGACCCCTTAGGCCCAACGAAAAGATATGCATGGACAGGGTCCTTAAACGATCTTTGTAATTGATTGATAGCTTCCTTTTGGTCAATTACTTGATCAAAAAAATCTGCATACGTCTCTTTGGTCATCGTACTTATGGCAAGCCAAGTCGTTCTTTGATTGCTTGATCTACAAGAAAAGCGACTTCTTCTAGTGTTCCTGTCCCATCAATAACAACCCACTTTTCTTTTCTAGCTTCAGCTAACTCAAGGTAGCCATTACGGACTTTCTCATGGAATGATCTATCTTCTTGTTCAAATCGATCTGGGTTCTGGCCGCGACGGTTAAACGATTCTTCTATAGAAATATCAATAAGGATTGTGAGGTCAGGGGTCAATGATTCTGTAGCAAAAAGAGATAATGAAAGAACTTCATCTATAGGAAGGCCACTTGCATACCCTTGATACGCAAGTGAAGACGCTAAAAACCGGTCTGTGACCACGTGCTGCCCTTTAAGAAGAGCGGGGCGAATCACATCTGCTACAAGTTGCGCTCTAGAAGCCGCCATCAAGAGAGCTTCTGCTCGAACTGCAACTGTTTCATTTGGATCTAGGAGAATCGTTCTCAATGATTCTCCTACAGTGGTGCCGCCTGGTTCACGCGTGAAAACAGCGTTTAGGGTTTCTGAAACCCTTCGCGCCTGAGTACTCTTTCCACTTGCATCTCCTCCTTCAAAAGCGATGAACTTTGCTTTCATGAACCAGGGTTCTCCTTTGTATTTTCTTCAGTCTCTTGACTGATGAGATTACGGACAGCGCTAAATGTTAAAAAGCCTGCTCCGACGATAATAAGCGATGCAAGCCATAGCGTCACACGGACACCAGGAACAAATATCTCCCAGTTAAATATTTCGACTTGCTTATCAAAGAACTCTTCGGATAACCCGTTGAAAGTTGCTGCTACAAAAGGCCCTACAGACATTGCAATGATTAAAGATAATCTGACAATCGTGTAGACAGCAGAGAATATTCTGCCCCTTAAATCTTCTGAAACACTAATTTGTAGCAGCGTGAAACCAAGCACATATATTGCCCCTGCAAATAATCCAAGGAACCCGATAAGAGTTGCCGCTGACCACAAACCTGACATTGATGTAGCTATAAATAACGAAACTCCTGCACCGAACACAGATATTACAAAGAGTCTTACTTGACTTATCCTCTGCCTGGATAAGGCTACAGTTGCTACTCCAACGGCAACACCAATTCCTAATGCTGTCTGCAGGACAGACATTCCATTTGCAGGATTTTCACCTAAAACGTCTTTAGCGAAAATGGGTCCCAATGGGATAAGCATCCCACCTCCTATTAGGCCAGCACCTAGAGCTGCACATACCGCTTTAACGATTGGATTAACAAAGATAAACTCCCAGCCTTCCCGTAATTCATCAATCGTGGACCGGAGATTTAGTTTTGGTCGTTCTCTAGAACTCGTTTCTTTTGGTGTTCTTTCGGGAATAACTATGAAATAAATCATGAGTGCTGAAAAAAGAAAGGTTAATGAGTCTGCAAAAAAACCTAGTCCTATTTGGTCGGCATTTAGGTTTGTGGACCCGGGCCATGATTCTATTTTATCTGCGAAACGACCGAGGAAAATAAATATTGCAGCTGCGATTGGAACAGTTCCATACGTAGCAGCCATTTGTAAGGAATTGACTGTTGTCAAACTTTCTTCGGGGACGATACTCGGCACAACAGAATCTTTTGCAGGAATCCATAGAAGCGTAAATATTTCTAAAGCAAAAGATGCTAGAACCAGATGCCAGACAGTCGTTGCGAAAGGAAGGAGGATAAGGATAAAGACTCGCCCCAGGTCACATAAGATCATGACTTGTTTCCGATTCCATCGGTCAACAAGCACTCCAGCGAGCGGTGCTAAGAAAAGACCGGGAATTATTCGAGCGGAGAAAACAAAACCCACGGCTGTTTCGGGGGTTCCTCCTCCTAGTTCTGTTGCCGCTGCTGCTATTGCTAGAAAACCCAGCCAATCTCCTAATGATCCGACTAGTTGGACTAGCCATAAACGGAAATACTGGTAGCTTCCGAAGATTTTTTCTACCCATTGAGCAGCAGCGACCCGCTGGTAATCTGCTACTTGGTCACCATGTCGTTGCTGCTCTGATGGCTTTTTTTCCACGACCACAGGCTACAGTCTCTACATGCATTGATCATGTTAGAGGACAAAAGTACTTAATTAATTCGTATTTTGTTGAGCACGGCGCTCAGATAAGAGTTCCTTTGCCCTTTCACCAGTCATTTGCTCTATGGAGTCCCCTAATTGCAGACTTGCGTTTGTTACTCCATCCGTTACATAAGGTCCGAACTTCCCTGTTTTGATTTCAATTGGTTTTCCGGAGACATTATCAAGGCAGGGTTTCCCATCAACGTCTTTCAGAATGATCTGTTTTGACTGCTTTCGAGCAAATTTCTTAGGTGTTTCTAAGTGTTTGATGCAATCTTCGAAGTTGACTTCAAATATTTCATCTTCGGTGATACTTCGTGTTTGAGTACTTCCATCTTCACAATCGGCTTTGAGATATGGACCGAATGGTCCATTGTGTACTGATATCGCACCACCTTTCAGTAAGTTATATGATGCGTCTCCTTTTTTGGGAACGGGGTTAAGGGTTACGGTAATGGATTCTGTAATGGGAAGTACCCGTGGAAGGCTAAGAAGATTGATTGCATCTTCAATTGAAATAGTGTCGGGTTCCATTTTTTCTAGTAGCGACGCTGTCTTGGGTTTCGGGGCATTTTTTAATTCTGTTCGCTCAGTTAGCACATCAAGAACCTCTTCTACCGTTTGAAATTCATTCATATTTGCTAAAAGGTTCTCTAATAGTTTGATTTTTTCTTCAGCCTTTTCCATTCTGGAGACTTCTTTCCAGTAACCAGTATTTATTAATAATTCTCTTAATCGATAACCAGTTGGTTCATCAATATTTTCACTGTTCCATTTCTTAATACTGTTCAGTAATTTTTTAATAGCTTTTGAGGGCTTCTCTGCTAAGAATGTTTGTTGTTCTAGCGCTTCATACAAGGAGATTTTTTCGTTGTCAGCGATTCCTTCAAGCGTCTCTATTGATTTTTTACCCACACCACGTTTCGGTTCATTCAGAATCACTTGGATACTTGCATTTTCTTTATGATTTTCTGCGACTTTGAGGTAGGCGCAAGCAACTTTTATTACTTTTAGATGATGTGGTTGCTTCATTAATCGCCCCTCTTTGGAGGTCTGCCTCGGCCATTTAGGGAAATCACCCAGAGAAACATATGGACCAAATGATCCTTTTCTTAGGAATACTGGAATCCCTTTACCGTCAACGAACCCAAGAACGGTTTCAACGTTGATTAGATCATCTTGGAACAATTCCGATGTTTGTTTATTTTCTACCCAACCTAAGATTGTGTCCGGTTCAGAGGCAAGAGTTAGAAATTCTTTTGCTTTTGCAACACTTAGTTGATCTGGAGGGAGTGTTTCGGGAATTGAGGCAGTTTCTCCGTCCATTCCGTTTTGCACATACGGTTTCTGATTAGCGAAACGCGCATAGATCGTCTGATTTGTTTCTATATCCAATCCAACAGCATGAGCAATTTCCTGTCGGATCCGGGGTAAATCAACCTTTACTAGACCTTGGATATCATCAATTTTGGTTTCCCAAGCACCTTCTTCGAAATACCACTCATTGAGAAATTGAGTCTGGTTCGTAGTGCCATCTGCTATACCATCAAGTTTCTCATTTAAGTTCGCCGTGTACTGGTAGTCGACTTCATCCCTAAACTCAATTTCTATAAAATTTGTAGCGACAAATGCTTTAATTGTCGGTATTAACGATCGCCCATCTTTAAACACATAGTCACGGCCTGCGATTTTCCCAATGGTAGCGGCGAAGGTTGATGGCCTTCCTATCCCTGTTTCTTCCATCCATTTCACCAATGATGCTTCAGTAAATCTTGCAGGCGGCTTCGTTTCATGATTGTTTATTTCTATTTGATAAATAGTTACTTTGGCACCTTCGATGAGATTAGGCAGAATTCCCTGCAAGTCTGTTTCTTGTTCGCTCGTAGGTTCAGGTGTTTCTTCATATATTTGGCGAAATCCAGAATGAGATATTGTCCTACCACTTGCACTGAATTTAACGCTTTGTTTTTCTTCTGAATCTATTTCTCCGTTAAGAATCATTCGGACTGTTTCACCGATTTGGTCAGTCATCTGAGAGGCAATTGTTCTCTTCCAAATGAGTTCATATACAGCTAGTTGGTCTTTGTTAAGTTCATTTTTAAGTTCTTCAGGTTTTCGAAATGTTTCACCGGCTGGCCGGATCGCTTCGTGGGCTTCCTGTGCGCTTTCACTTTTGGTTGTATAGAGCCGAGGTTTATCGGGAAGATAGTCAAGGCCACAAACGTTCTCTATGCTCGTCCGAGCGGCAGTAATAGCTTGATCGGATAATCCAGGACTGTCAGTACGGTGATACGTGATGTAGCCATTTTGGTAAAGGCTTTGAGCTATAGCCATAGCTGCTCCAGAAGATCCACCAAGTTTGTTAATAACTTCTTGTTGGAATGTTGAAGTGGTAAATGGAGGCTTAGGTTGTCTTCTATACGGCGAAGTTTCAATTGATGCGACCGTTAATGATTCATTTTGTAATGATTCTTTGAGACTCGTTGCAGTTCTCTCATCAAGAATCATTACTTCTCTGCTTTTTTTGAGTTCTCCATTCTCATTGAAGTCATTCTTTCCGGAAGCGATTCTCTGGCCATCAATTTCAAATAGTTTTGCGTTAAATTTTTCTTCTGTAGAAGAACTAAGCTCTGCGATAGCTGAGCAATATGTTGCGCTGACAAAGCGAATACGATCCTTTTCTCTTTCAACGATTTTCCTTAACGTCGGGCTTTGAACACGGCCACCTGTCGCTCCCCCTCCAATAGTTTGTCTTGCAAGTCCAGATAGGTCATAGCCAATAATTCGATCGAGGATTCTTCTTGTTTCCTGTGCTGCGACCTGGTCCATGTCAATTTCTCTCGTGTTGTCTAAAGCCTCGAGAATTGCTTTCTCTGTTATTTCATGAAAAACCATTCGAAAGACAGGTATCTCTGGTTTAAGCACTTCTACAAGATGCCAGGCAATTGCTTCGCCTTCACGATCCTCATCCGTTGCAAGATAAAGTACATCTGCCTTTTTTAGAGCTTTACGGAGTTGAGTGATTGTTTTTTGACTTTTTGCGCTGTTGACATACCAGGGTTGCCATGGTTCTTCTAATGATTTTCTTGATGAATAGATTCCAAATCCCTGAAGTGTCTTATTCTCCGCATGTAATTCATGATCATAACGGCGATCTGCTTTCACATCTTTAGGTTGGATAAGGTCTTGAATATGGCCGACGGAAGCTTCAACTACATAGTCTTCCCCGAGAAAACGCTCTATGGTTTTCGCCTTCGCTGGTGACTCAACTATGACAAGTGCATTCGGCACGTTTATTCCATTTCCTATAATTAAGAATTCGATTTCTTTACAAGATTGCTTGCGACCGGAGAGGGTAACGCAAATTTTTGTGTTTTCAATGCATTTGATGAAATTGATTCAAAAGAGTTATTTAATCCGAACCAAAGTTATTGACACGAAATTCGCTGTATAGGGGAAGTTAGATTTGATTTTTTAAAGAATGGTTTTCGTGCTTTTTAATGTTTTTTTGTTCAGGATTGGTTTGATTTAGTTCCGAAGTGAAGACATGTAATTCCTATTATCCCCGCTAGTAAAGAAGCGAACAAGATACCGATCTTGGACTGGTCTATCAGATCTGTTTGTTCAAAAGCTAGGTTCGTTATGAATAATGAAACGGTGAAGCCAATCCCTGCCGTCGCTGCTAAACCTATAAGTGTTAAAGGCTTCATGTCATCTGGAGATGAAGTGAATGGTAGTTTCATCCCCAACCATGTCATTGAAAAAATTCCGACTATCTTACCGACAATTAATCCAAGGCCAACTCCCCAAGTTACCGGACTTGAAGCCGCATCTCCGAGTAAACCTCCACCCATATCAACTCCAGCATTTGCTAATGCGAAAATAGGGATAATGATGAATCCAGAAATTGGGTGAAGCGCCATTTCTATGCGTTCTGCAATCGAAACTTGTGACTCATTTAATTCCATTGCTGTTAGGCGCACATCAACAGGGTAAATGTTCTCTCCTTTGTCACGAAGCCATTCAAGAGCAACCAGTCCTTCTTCCTTACTTTGCTGAGGTTTCGCTGGCGTAGCAAGACCTAATACGACCCCTGCAATCGTCGCATGTATTCCTGATTCAAATGTCGCTAACCATAATGCGATACCCAAGAAAATATAAATAGGTATGTACCAAATCTGAAGTCTTCTAAGCGCAACAATAATTCCCATAATTACAAGGGCAGTGATCGACCAAGACAATGAAAGACTAGATGAGTAGAAAATAGCGATGACTAGAATGGCACCTATATCATCGGCGATAGCGAGCGTAAGTAGGAAAACTTTTAGTGGCCGACTTACCCTATCTCCAAGTAATGAAACGACTCCGACAGCAAAAGCAATGTCTGTTGCCATTGGGATGCCCCAACCTGATGACGCATCCCCACTTGAGTTAAAAAGAAAGAATATTAAAGCTGGGAAAATCATCCCTCCCAGCGCTGCGAACACAGGTAACGTTGCTGCTTTCGGATCCTTAAGGGTTCCACTCACTATTTCTCTTTTAATTTCAAGACCAACGACGAAGAAGAAGATAACCATCAGTGCATCATTCACAAGGCTCTCTAAAGTGAGATGATGTCCTTCTCCTCCCATGTGATAACTGCCAAGTACGAGTTCAAAATCTGTGTGCCAGAGGTCATAATAGCTTTGAGACCATGGTGAATTAGCCCATATCAAAGCTGTCACAGTTGCTAGAAGCAAAAGAATGCCTCCTGCTGCTTCAACATGTAAGAATCTTCTGATTGGTTGTCCAACACGGCGCGCCAATCGGCCATCGCCACCTAGCCATGTCCATTTAGGCAAATCGGGTATTGGTGTGTTCCCAGACATTTATTTAAAATCCTCGTAATTTAGTCATCACCAATGGTAAAGGTATGTGGCCCTTTTCTTGTGTTTAATCCTTTTTCTCTAACTGGAAGAAGGTCATTCGAAGTATCTGATCTCACCTTCAGCGGCTTCAACGACAGATTGCACAGCTATATGCAGAAGAGCATGTTGAGATTGAAATTCTTCAATATCGGGATCCTTTTCATTTGCGGCCCTTGGTGCGCTATCTCCTTCTACCGAAACTTCTAAGTCTGCTAATGCCTGGTCCCAATCAGTTTGACCTGCTTTTCTTTCAAGGTACATACTCGGTGCTTGCAGTAATGCTCGGTCCAGATCATTAATAATCGCTATTACTACATCAGTCGTAGTTAAGACACCGGGTGTTGCTATGAGACGGAGAGCTTGAAGTTTCCTCATAGCCATTGCCGCTATCATTTCTGGAGTTCCTAGCTCAATTACAGCTGAATCTATTTCTGCTAGATCCAAAGTAATTTCTGTTTCAATTTCAAACCATTCTCTAAGCGTATTAAACAACGTTTCTGTGACTTGATGAAGGGCAAGAAACGAATCTGGTTTGGGGATTGGATTGAGATCTTCGCTATCATCCATTTGCTCATGCTACTGATTTGTTTGATATCCAACTATGCAGGAAATAAAGATTTTTGCGAAAGCGTTTCTGATTAGGACGATGGTGGGATGTAGACGACGAGTTGGACGGTCGTCCCTTCATCAGCAGAATCTATTTGAATTTCATCTGCAAGAACCCTCATTAATGGAATACCAAACCCGCCTTCATACTGCAGTCTCTCTGGCTCATTTAGTGAACCTAATTCTTTTAATTTCTCAGGATTGAAACCTGGTCCACGATCTTGAACTTCAACCTCTATACGATCATCTCCTAATCCGCACCTTATTGTGATTCGTTCATCTGAACCTAAGTTTGCATGTGCACGAATTGCATTTGTTGTAGCTTCGGAGACAGCTAGTCGAAGATCTTCTATTCGTTGATCTTCAACTGCTGGGTCAAGTCCTGCTGCTGATACAACTACTGCGCGCACAAGGGAAAGATATTCGGCTTTGGCAGGGATTTCTAAAGTAATTCCTTTAGTCATGAAAACCTTCTTTGCTTCCTTCCGTAGAGAGAACAGCATCAAGCCCGGTGAGTTTGAACATCTCCTTAAGTGGTTCCGTTAGACCCACACATTGAAGATCGCCTCCATGACTCCGAGTCCTTTTGAGGCCACCTATGAGTACTCCGAGTCCAGTTGAGTCAACAAAGTCGACACCGCTAAGGTCCAATATGATTTTATTATCTCCATCTTGTACTCGATGAACGATCGTTTGACGAAGTTGAGGCCCGGTAGCCATATCTATTTCTCCGCTTAACTCAAGGACAACCCAGCCATCTTTATTTTTCTGAGTTATTCCTAACATCATGCTTCTAGCCTAAAGGACCATCACATGTTTGTCAGCGCGGTGATTAGAGATATTTTTTTGACTTCTGTTTTTAAGAAACGTGATTTGTCTTCTGCTGTTCTGAATAAAATTTCTAATATTCAGTTTCCAGACATCATTGACCAAAGCAGGTCACGATGAGGTATCGCTGAATCAACATCCGTAGTCCATTCAGTTTCCCCAAAATGTACTGACCGGTCATTAATCCGACTCATGATAATTGCATGACGCATACCAGCGTAGATTTCAAACCAGCGAAGATCATTAGATGATTTCCCTGTTATCTGTGAGTAATAATCAGAGACTTTTTCTGAATGCATAAAATCTGGCATGCCATCAAATTCAAGCACTTCAGCAATATTTTGAAAGAATTTGTGAAGAAAAACCATCCACCCTAAATCCACTTCCACTGGAGCTAACCCCGCCATCTCCCAATCAAGGACAGCCGTGGGTTGAAAAGTTTCTAAACCAAACATGATGTTACCGATTCTTGCATCACCCCAACTTAAAACGGTTTCGCTTTCTTCTGGCCAGTTGTTCTGAAGCCACTCAGATGCGGCTTCAATAACTGGATGTTTTCTTTGATCCCCAACTACCCAGTAGTAGTAATCCATTTGGTTTGAGAAATGACGTTCGAGGGCCGTATCGCCTTTTGTTTGTAATTCTAAAAAAGAAGTGTCTATGTTAGAAAGGTCAATTTGTGAAATTTGAGCAATGACGTTCACAGCGGATTTTTCTAATTGTGAACGTTCTTTTTTCTCAGCTTCAAGAAGCCACCCTCCGAAAACATAAGGGGGGATATCTGCAGGGACTCTACCTGCAATTTTTTCCATGACGAAGAAAGGAACACCGAGTACGTCGTGAGATTTTTCTAACCAAAGCGTTCTAGGTACTGGAATTTTCGTCTGTTTTTCTACCAACCGCATAACCTCAACTTGGAGAGAGAGGTCATATGAGGAGAAGACTGGAATATCTTGAGGAGTTGGAGCAAGACGGGCTACTAGATCACGTTCTTGTTTGTTTCCTTCGGTTTCCCATGTCGCTGAAAACAAAAGAGTCTCACTAGACATTCCTGATCCAGAAGGTCGACCGAAGTCACTAATTGACGCTGTTGGGTCTGAAACTTTTTTGCGGAACCATGATATCAGTTGAGCATGAATCTCTTCCTCATTCAAAGAAGTCCTCTGTGGTTCTAATCCATCTGTCATCGATATGACATTAGCGTACCGAGGTTGGCTAGTCAGGCTAGGATCCCCTACCTTTTATACGTGGAAGATATCCAGATTAAAGGAACGATTAGTTCCGTAGGGTTTCCCGATGGTAATAGGTTCGTTATTGGACATTGGACGGATTCACCCATTGGCGAATTCTCTGATTTAATGTGGGGCACTCCAGACGGGAAAAAGATTCTCTTAGTAACAAACGAAAGAATATCTAATTTCGTATCAGCTATTTATGATTTTGATGAGACTCGTATTGGGAATTTAAAAATAGAATCAGATGGTCGTTCTACTTTTGTTTCAGGGTTTGGTTTAGGAATTAATTTACATGGGGGGGGTATCCGAGGTTTTATCCCTCCACGCCCTCTGTATTTCACTAGATTCGTTGAGAATCCTATTGCTTCTATGGCAATGGGTGTCCAGACTTTTGGTACAAGTTCCAGAGGTGTAATGGAGTGGTATCAGGCACGAAAATGGCGTTGGGTTACTTCTGGAGAAGCAGAATTAAATGGGCGTTCTCTCGGTTCGCTATGTCCTTTTCTAGAGCCTATGGGTGTTGGATTTTCAGAACCTCCTCGGAAACCGGCAATTGTTGAACTTCAGGTAACTATTCGATTTCCATCCCCGATTACTTTTTAGCTAGGTTCTTAAATCGCTGATTTCATAAAGTTCGGTCATACTAGTGATGAAACATCAGGGAGGTGTCCGAGTACCTGGTGGGCTCCCCCGCCTTCAAAGCGGGTGGGACGGGCGACCCCCGTCCGGCGGGTTCGATTCCCGTCCACCTCCGCTTTTTAATACAGTTTTTAGTGATTGTTTAAACCGCGAGTAAATCGCGTGCGCCTGTATCACTACTTGGGTGTCGGAGTTTTGACATCGCCCGTGCCTCAATTTGACGGATTCTCTCTCTGGTTAGGTTAAAGTGCTCCCCTACCTCTTCAAGAGTCCTAGGCTCACCCCGATCTAATCCGAAACGTAACTTTAAGATTTCACGTTCTCGTTCATCTAGTGGTGCGAGCAGTCGAGCGATTTCATCAGGAAGTAAAGAAGTCGCAGCTACTTCAAATGGTGAGGCTGCACCTCGATCTTCAACTACATCTCCAAGTTCGGCATCTCCATCTTCACGAAGAGGCTCAGAGAGACTAAGTGGTTCATTTGCGAACCGAAGTGCTTCAGTAATTTTATCCTCTGGCATTTCAACATCGGCAGCTAACTCAGTTAATGTTGCTGGCCTTCCATATTTCAGTTCCAGTCTGGTTCTGGCCTTTTGTAGCCTGGCTAGAGTATCTCCAGCATGAACTGGAAGTCGAATGGTTCTTCCAGTGTTCGCGATACCTCTGGTAATTGCCTGTCGTATCCACCAAGTAGCGTATGTTGAAAATTTGAATCCCTTTCGCCAATCAAATTTTTCCACGGCGTGCATTAATCCGAGGTTTCCTTCTTGAATGAGATCCAGTAAGGGGAGTCCGGATGCTTGGTATTTTTTCGCTATTGAAACAACAAGTCGGAGATTTGATTGAACGAATTTCTTTTCAGCTCGTGCACCGTTTCTATCAAGACGTTTTAGGTCTCTTTTCTCCGCGGCAGTAACTTTTTCTTCACTCTTAAGTTTCTCGCGCGCTTCAACACCTTTTTCTATCTGTTGGGCAAGCCGAACTTCGTCTTCTTTAGTGAGGAGTGGGTACTGACCTATGTCCGTGAGGTATAGCCGGACGAGGTCTTCTTCATCACGTTCCACTCGCTCTTTAGCCAAAGTACGCTCTTTTCAAATCCTGTGAAACCTATTTCGTGTTTCACGCTCCGCACGCTTTACCCTACCGAGATGATCGCTACGCGCAACCTAATTTTAGACAATATCTCTTTAACTGGAAAAATTTTTTTAATAACCTTATTTTTTATAATTAGGAATCGCGTATATTTTCTAATCACCGAATGGTGACTGTGGTTAGTTTTGCATTCCCCTATACAGGTTTGTAATTGGAACTCTTCGGTCTCTACCAAATGCTTTATGGGAAATCTTTGGGCCAAGTGGGCTCTGTCGTCTTTTGTATTCAGAAATATCTACAAGGCTTGTAATTTTTTTGACAATTTCGGGGTCATACCCGTCTTCAATAAGTTCGTGTGCAACTTTATCTTTTTCGATAATTTCACGTAACAGAGGATCAAGGACTTCGTAGTCGGGAAGGGATTGATCATCGCGTTGATCTGGTCGTAATTCAGCTGACGGAGGTTTCGTAATAATTGATACTGGGATTAAGTCATATTCAAGAATGCTATTTTTCCATTTTGCAAGATCAAAAACTTGTGTTTTCCATACATCTTTAATGACTGAGAATGCACCAGCTGTATCTCCATAAAGTGTTGAGTATCCAACCGCTAGCTCACTTTTATTGCCGGTTGTAAGAACAAGCCAATCAAATTTATTTGAAAGAGCCATTAATAATGTTCCCCGTATCCGAGCTTGAAGGTTCTCCTCAGTTAAATCTTCATCTAGGCCTGAAAATTGTTCATCTGTCATCTCTAGAAATGCTTTGTGGGCTGATTCGATAGGAATAGTTACATGGTGACATCCAAGGTTTTCTACCAATTCTTTTGCATCAGTTAAAGAATGGTCGCTGGAATATCGGGAAGGCATAGAAACCGCATGCACATGATCAGCGCCTAAGGCATCACAAGCAATTGCAGCTACTAAAGCGGAATCAATTCCACCTGATAGTCCCAGAGAAACATCCGTAAATCCATTTTTGTTTAGATAGTCACGAGTTCCAAGACACAGAGCTTCCCATATTTGTGCGTTAAGTGATGGCACAGGATCTACTTCATGTTTGAGAAGGGATTCATCTCTGGAATTATCGCTAAGTTTAATACTATTTCTTGAGGTTGTTTTGACTGACTCGTTGCAATCAATATCAAAAATGAGAACTTGCTCTTTGAAAAGTTCAGCTCTGGCAATAATGTCTTTGTTCGCATCAAATGCCATTGATCCACCATCAAAAATAAGCTCGTCTTGCCCCCCTACTTGATTGATGTAAATGATTGGAACACCAGTTTCGTTAATTCTTTGGCAGAGAACAGTCTCTCGTGCTTCGAGTTTTCCGATTTCAAATGGTGATGCATTCAAATTTAAAATTATTTGAGCACCTGCTGAAGCAAGTTCTGAAGCAATCCCATCTTTTACCCAGATATCTTCACAGATTGTGACCCCTACATTGACTCCGCGTATTTCAAATATTTCTATCGGGTTTGCTCCAGGGGCAAAATAACGTTCTTCGTCAAAGACCCCGTAATCTGGTAGGGCTCTTTTGCTATAAGTTCCTTTAATCTCTCCTTCAACGCAAATAGCTGCAGCATTAGATGTTCTCCGAATTGGATCTGCACCAGCTTCTTTACCTTCAACGAATCCTAATATTGCGACACATTCTTTTGTTTCACTCGCGATCTCATTTAGAACTAGTTGTGTGTCCGCAACGAAACCTGATTTAAGGAGAAGATCCTCGGGAGGGTACCCACAAACAGCAAGTTCGCTGAAAACTGCGATGTCTGCTTGAGCTTCTTCTGCTTTCTGATATGCATTAAGGATTTTTTCTTTGTTTGATCTTAGATCACCGACACGAAGATTTAATTGGCAAGCAGCTATGCGTAATGAACCCATATATGCAGATTAGAGGCAGATCGGTGAGTCTGAGTACTTAAAAGGTAGACATTACGTTAGAAAGTGTTCGTAATAAACCAGATGTAGCGAATTTCAATAGGCTTTTCACTGACTTTTAGTAGAGTATTGGGGTGACACATGGTAAGAACCTTGAAGAAGGTACAGAGCTAACAATTGATTTCAGTAAGATTTTCCAAATTGGGGAAGGAAATCATATGGTCGTTCCTGTGGTTGTCCAAGATATGAATACCAAAGAAGTATTAATTGTTGCTTATGCTAACGAAGAGGCTTTACTTGAAACTTTCAAACGGGGTGAAGCCGTTTTTTACAGCACTTCAAGAAATGAGTTGTGGCATAAAGGAGCTACCTCTGGTGACACTCTTGCTGTAAATGAAGTGAGAGTAAATTGTGAACAGAATTCACTACTTTATCTTGTGCAGCCACAAGGGCAGGGGGCTTGCCATACTAAAAATTCAGATGGTTCTTACCGTTCTAGCTGTTATTACAGGTCCATTAACTCAGCCGGTGAACTTCGTTTGGTCCAGTAATTTAGATATTTACTCTCCACCAGAGAAAGTTGTTAAGAAAGTGCTTCTCCGACGGTGTTTGTCATTATAGCAGCAACGACATAAGGGTCAGCATTGGCATTCGGACGCCGATCTTCGATGTAACCTTTTTGATCCTGCGCTACCTGCCATGGGATACGTATGGAAGCTCCTCTGTCCGAAACTCCATAACTAAACTGGTCGTAACGTTGGGTTTCATGTTCTCCAGTTAAACGTTCTTCGATTCCGACGCCGTAACCAGCTAAATGTTCTTCTGGCTTCCCAGGTGCACCTATTGCTTCACAAGCTGTAATGATGGGGTCATATCCATCTCTCATTGCTTGTGTTGAGAAGTTCGTGTGCATCCCAGCGCCATTCCAATCACCTTTCATCGGCTTAGCTTCTATGCTGATTTCAACATTGTGTTTTTCGCCGACTCTATATAAGAGGTAACGAGCGATCCATAAGTGGTCTCCTACCTCAACTGTACCGGCCGGGCCGATTTGGAATTCCCATTGGCCTGGCATCACTTCAGCATTAGTGCCGGAAATCTTTAGACCGGCTTCTATACAAAGGGTCGTGTGTTCTTCAACAGCATCACGTCCATGTATTTTAAGTGCTCCTACTCCACAATAATAAGGGCCTTGTGGTGCAGGAAATCCATTAGGTGGGAATCCTGCTGGCCAGCCAGTCCCTGGGTCAATCATTGTGTATTCTTGCTCCAAGCCAAACCATGGATCCTGATCTCCGTACTTATCTTCAGCAGCTCTAGCTAAAGCTCGTGTATTTGTAGGGTGAGGTGTCTCTTGGTCCGTTAGGAAAGTTTCACACATGACAAGAATATTATTTCCGCCACGTATCGGATCCGGACACTGGAATACTGGTTGCAAAACCACATCAGAATTGTCACCTGTTGCTTGATTAGTCGATGACCCGTCATACCCCCAGATACCTGGTTGGTCGCCATCGGCTAGTATCTTTGTCTTGGATCTGATTTCTGCTGTTGGTTCCGTGCCATCAATCCAAAGATATTCAGCTCTATAAGTCACTTAATTCTCCATTCTTATTTAACAGGATTGAGATTATTCTCTGCATCCTATGCCAACACTATAAAAGCGTGGATTCCTTATTACTAGTTAACACGACTGTAGAGGGTGAGATGGTCAGAAATGTTAACAGCGTGTTAATTAAAGACTGATAAGGGGGGAATTCAGTTAATTTCGTTAAAAAGAATATATGGAAGCAACAAAAGAAGATTATGTACTCCGAACTGTAGAGGAACGAGGGGTGCGACTTATTCGCCTCTGGTTCACTGATGTTCTTGGGCAATTAAAGTCATTAGCTATTTCACCTGCTGAACTAGAAGCAGCATTTGAAGAAGGCTTACATTTCGATGGTTCTGCAATTGATGGATTTAGTCGCGTTCAAGAAAGCGATGTTCTTGCTATTCCTGATGCGAATAGTTTTGAACTGCTGCCCTGGGTTGATCCTTCCGAACCAACAGGAAGAATATTTTGCGATATCTATAACCTCGATGGAACCCCTTTCGCAGGAGACCCTCGACATGTTTTAAGACGTAATCTTCAACAAGCAGAAGAGAAAGGTTTTACTTTCTTTACAGCACCTGAGATTGAGTTTTTCTATTTTGAGGATGCTGAAGACCCTAAACCGCTTGATCACGCAGGGTACTTTGACTTAACAACCCTTGACTTGGGTAGTAGTCTTCGGAGACGTACTTTAGCGATGTCTGAAGCAATGGGTATCCCAGTTGAGTATTCATTTCATGAAGATAACGCTAGTCAGCACGAGATAGATCTGCGTTATACAGAGTCCTTTGGTATGGCTGACAATATTATGACGCTTCGCCTTATCGTTAGAAAAATAGCTTTGGATGCAGGTATACACGCAACTTTTATGCCTAAACCTCTTGATGCTGGACAAGGGTCAGGTATGCATACTCATATGTCTTTGTTCCAAGGGGACGTCAATGCTTTTCATGATCCGAATGATGAAATGGGTCTTTCTGCAATTGCTAGAAAGTTTATGGCAGGTATTCTTTATCACGCCCCAGAATTCACTGCGGTCACTAACCAGTTAGTGAACAGTTATAAAAGAATGATTGCTGGTTATGAATCACCTGTTTATGTCAGTTGGGCGAGAAATAATCGTTCCGCTCTTATACGAGTTCCTGTTCATAAAGCAGGAAAAGAGTCTTCTACTCGAATTGAATATAGAGCACTTGATTCTGCAGCAAACCCATATTTAGCTTATTCCGTTATTTTGGCAGCCGGTTTAAAAGGTATTGAAGAAAATTATGAGTTACCAGAAGAAGCAGATGATAATCTGTGGTCTTTAAGCCGCTCTGATGCAAAATCGGCTGGTCTTCGTCAACTTCCGCAAGATCTTAGGCAGGCACTTGACCTTATGGAAGAATCAGAATTAGTTCATGAAACACTTGGGGAACATATCTTTGAATGGTTCCTAAAGAATAAACAATCTGAATGGGAAGCATACCAAGGTCGGGTAACACCATTTGAAATCGAACGTTACCTTCCAGTCTGGTGAAAACTGTTTTTTCTCTATTGAGAGATAATCTGCATGCCCTTTGAAATTGCTCTTCGTAAATTCAAATTCTTTCTCCTAGGATGAAAGCAATGTCATCTCTTCTTGTTTTCCCAGACCCGCCACCTCCTGAACTTGCTCAAAGTTTGGATTTAGCTGGCTTCTCATGGAAATCAGTAGCCAATTCCTCAGTCGCCGAAGCATACGAAACTGACTATGAATGGAATGGTGCTGTGATTGTTGCTGATGAGGATCCGAACTCAGCATTCGCCTTAGCTCGTTCTCTTCGTAAACGATCAAATCCAATTCAAGGAATTCTTCTTTTACTTAACGCTACACAATTAGGTCAATTGGAACTCCGAGATGAGCTTTTCGATGATTTCATTCTGACTCCATTTCGCCATCAGGAACTTGAAGCACGTTTGAAGCATCTTTTCTGGTCACAAGGAATAGATAGTCGAGGTGAAGTCTTAACTCATGAGGATTTAGTTCTCAATATCGAAACATATCAAGCCACAATCAATGGTCGACCATTAGACCTAACATACATGGAATATGAATTGTTGAAATTTTTAGTTTCTCACCCTGGAAAGGTCTTTAGCAGAGAAACCTTACTTTCTCGCGTTTGGGGTTATGACTATTTCGGTGGCGCTCGCACTGTTGATGTTCATGTGCGTCGTCTCCGATCAAAGTTGGGTGAAGAGAACGCAGGCTTAATCCAAACAGTTCGATCTGTTGGATACAGTTTCGGACAATCCCGATGGGGTTCGTAAAAAAATTTACGTTTAAATTTTACGTTTAAATTAAGGAAGGAAATCCTTCTTACTTAATTCAAGTAATTCAGTTCCCTCATTTTCTGAGTCAACATCTTTTTGAATAGTCCTTCCAAGAAGTGCACTAAAAATAAGGCCTGTCATGATTATTGAGACGGGAACGAGAGCTACTAGCAAAATAATTATGATTATCGTTCCGATCATCTTTCCCTTGCTTTCATTATCTTAAGCTGATTCCTCATATTTTAGCCCACGCTTCAATTTCTACAACGGCACCTATTGGTAAAGCATTAACTGCTACTGCTGATCTGGCTGGGCGATGATTTCCGAATTCCTCAATATAGATCTGATTCATTTCTGCATAATCTTCAATATCTGTTAAGAAAACAGTGGTTTTGACGACATCATCTAGCGATAGATTCTGCGACTTTAATAATCCTTTGAGGTTAACGAAGAGTTGACGTAATTGAGGTACCAGTCCTCCGTCAACTAGTTTCCCGTCATCAATTCCGACTTGACCGGAAATAATGACCCAATCGTCTACTTTGAAGACTGGGGAGTATGGGCCTACGGGTTTTTCCATAATCTAAGAATACCCATATGAGTTTAGTAACTATGACACAGAGAGGTAGAAAGATTAGATTTCTAAGATGGCTATAAAAAATTCTCTGTTGGGGAATTCTTTCATTTCGCGACGAGTGTTTCTTCTTGGCGCTGGTAGTTCGGCTTTCACAATTGCTTGTTCTTCTTCAGCTATTGAATCTAGTCCGAAAGGTCCAATTAGTGAGATAAGTTATCTCCGTACAGGGTTTGCTGATGGTCTCGTAATGCCTTCTTCCCTTATCGTTGGCCCCCCTCAGCGAGCGCCGTTTTTTCTCTACGCATCAGATGGGATACCAATTGTTAACAATCTCCCAAATGAGCTCTCGGGTAATTTAGTTTTTCCTTCTGGAGATAGCACACCTGTTTTGTTGGAAAACCACGGGAGTGGTATTCCAACTCCCTACTTTCTTCTTGATTTTGTGACAAGTGAAGTTGGACTGCACAAACTTTCTGTTGAGTATGAAGGCGAGTTTCAATCATTGTCTTTTTTTGTTGTTGATAGATCTGAAGTGAATCTGGTTCAAATCGGAGATCCGATGAGAATTGCCGAAGTTCCTACATTTGAAAATGACCTCGGTTTCAATCCAGTTTGCACTCGTTTTGATCCTTGTCCGTTTCATAAAATCACATTAAAAAATGCCTTATCTAATGGTTCTCCTACTGTGTTGTTAATTTCTACTCCCGGATTTTGTCAATCAAGTATTTGTGGGCCTTCACTTGATCTTCTTATGACTGCTGTGAAGGGCAAAGAATCAATGATGAACATCATCCACGCTGAAGTTTATTCTGAACCAGAAAAAATCTCAGAAACAGACGATCTTCAAGAGTTGTTAGCTCCAGTGATTCGAGAGTACGGAATGGATTTTGAGCCAAGTTTGATTGTGGCTGACGAAAATGGAATTGTACTTTCTCGCCTTGATTACACCTTTGACCAGATTGAATTAGAGAACGCGTTGTCTCTTATTAACTAAAACTTTGTCCGCAGCCACAGGTTTTCTGAGCATTTGGATTATCAATGCTAAATCCTGACTGATCTAACCCATCTTTATAATCCAGTGTTGCACCTTGCAATAACATTGAACTGGACGGATCAACAACGACTCTAATAGATCCGAACTCCGCTGTTTCATCATCGTCAGCTATATCTGAATCAAAATACATTTCGTAACTAAATCCCGAGCAGCCTCCTGGTCGAACAGCTACACGAAGGGCAAGCCCATCTTCTCCCTCTTCTGTAACTAACTCATCTACTTTGCTTGTTGCGGATTCGGTAAGTGTTATCACTTCTTTACTCCTCTGTAATACCTATTCCTTATTTTACAGCAAAGACGGCTATAGAGGAAAGGGTTGTCCAGAATATTTTGTATGATTCTATTATGAACTCTTTAAGTTCAGCGACAGAAACGCATGATAAAGTCATGAATCAACTTCGTGGAGTAGTTGACCCTGAACTTGGTTCAGACATCGTTGATTTAGGAATGGTCAAAAATGTTGAGATTAAGGACGAAGGTCATTTACATCTAACGATTGCTTTAACTACTGCTGGTTGCCCTTTAAAGGCCCAAATACAGAAAGATGTTCGATCTCGAATCGAGAGCATTACTGAAATAACACGGGTCACAATTGATTGGACTGAACTCACAGATGAAGAACGTGCGAAAACAATGGACAAAGCGCGATACAACATCTCACAGGATGATGTAGCGACACAAATTTCTAAATCTACAAAATCAATCATGATTGCTTCCGGAAAAGGTGGCGTAGGGAAATCTTCTGTTACCGCTAATCTTGCAACAGGTTTAGCTATGAGAGGTTTAACGGTTGGAGTCCTTGACGCAGATATTTGGGGATTCTCTATCCCACAAATGTTAGGTGTTCAAGGTCGACTCGGCGGAAATGAAGAAACTAAAAGAATTGTCCCTTTAGAGAAAAAGATTGGTAATGGCATTTTAAAAATTGTGTCGATGGGGTTTCTTGTTGATGAAAATAAGTCATCTTTGAATTGGAGAGGTCTAATTCTCAATCGAGCCGTCCGCCATTTCTTAGAGGACGTTGAATGGGGAGAGTTAGATTATTTGGTAATTGATATGCCTCCGGGAACCGGTGATGTTCAAATGGGGCTCGCTAAAATGCTTCCTCGTTCAGACATGATCGTTGTAACGACTCCTTCTAGGACCGTGCAAACAGTTGCATCACGCGTTGCCAGCATGGCGCAGAGTTATTATCTCCGAATAGCTGGAGTTATTGAAAATATGTCATTCTTCATTAATGAAGAAGGGAAACAATACGAAATTTTTGGGTCGGGTGGAGGTATCCAACTCGCTCAAGAACTTGGTGTTCCGCTACTTGGTTCAATTCCGATCGACCCAGTTGTTAGTGAAGGGTCAGATAATGGGTCACCCGTTATCTTAAAAGAGGGACATGCGTCCGATGCTTTGAACGCGATCGTAGATGAAATCATTCTCTCTGCAGTTCCAAGAATCAATCCTCTTGATTGTACGGCGCACAACACTATAGAGACTTCTGTCTCCATTAATAATTAGCGTACTTTCCAACCAGCTTTTAGATGTTTAACAGATTTTTCATCAGCTAATTTTGCTAAGTGGACCTCTACTGACTTAGCTATCTCAACAACCTCTTCTGGATCAGTAATTTTAGAATAATTTACTGAAACTATTTCTTCAGGTGTTTTTGCTCCCTTGCGTAATGCGTCCAAAATCTCTAAATCAACTTTGTTAAAACTTTCAAGAGTGGATGCAATAGCTTCTTTAGGGTTTTCAATTACATGACCAAAAGCTGGGGCGAAGCGTTTCAAACGCATTTTCATAATTTTTTGAAAACTAGCATGGTATTTAAGTAGATCTGAATTTCCTTTAATCAAGGGAATGGATGTGTCGTCACTAATTAATTTTCCACAAATAAGTGCTCTTTCTTCTTCAAGTAAAAATGATTTGTGGTTAGGAACAGGGCCTTCCATATCATGTATCGTAATTCTAAATTCTGTACCGAGAACGGTGTCACCATCAATGGGGTCAAGCCTTTCAGCGCCCGTCCTTTCAACAAGTTCATTGATTGCTCCAGCATGAATAGCATCGTCGCAGGTGCTTGTTACCCACCGGATCCTATCCCCACCGCAACCGATGACAGAATCTAGGTGTGTACTATTTTCTGGGCCAGGATCAATTACAACAATTTCGTCAATCCCGATTAAATAGGTATTTGTTCCAAAAGATGTGAGTGGCCCAGGGTTTAGTGCCAAGATCCTTCGTACAAGGGGACTCAATGCGCGAGCAACCCCTGGCACGATTGGTTCCGGCCCTGTCTCTTGCTCTTCTTCTTCCATAATTAAACCTTTAGTGGCCTTTCTTCAATCGTTTTCGGTCATTGGTGGTGTGTCACCAAAATCATGATTTGCTTGGAGGTCAATGATTTCAGATTTTCTATTTCTGAAATTAATAAATGAATTATCTCCGAAGCTAGTTCCCTGCCTCCCTGACCTAGAAGAAGCATTCGTAACTTTCTTAAGTATCAGAATTCGGAATACGGGTCTGGTGACGGGAAACAAAAGAAGTAAACCAAAGGCATCAGTAAGGAAACCCGGTGTCAGCATGAGAGCGCCAGCGAGAAGGATCAGTCCTCCATCAACTAGTTCTTTGCTGGGCATTTCACCTTTCGTAAGTTGTATTCTAATTTTTTTGAGAACGCCCAGGCCTTCAGCTTTTACAAGCCAAGCTCCTATCAAACTCACCAAAATAAGAAGAATGATTGAGTTAAATACACCTGTTGTTTGGGCGACCTGAATAATGATGTACAACTCGGCAATTGGAATAATAATGAAGAGAAGCAATAGTAAAAACATCTATTTCAGTCTATGAGCGGTTTCGATGGGTTTGACCTTCAAGAGCCCGGGATCACAATTTTTTGATAATCCTTAAAAACTTTTATGAAAAAACATGCGTATCGGTTCTAGAGTCAATATATGGATTCTTATCCGCCTTCTGTAAATGAACTAGCCGAATCGCTTTCAGGTTCCGGTCTTCCCCACCCCGTTCTTGTTAAAGAAATCCGGAAAGCAATTAATGAAGGGGATTGGGAGAATCTGGAAACACGAATTCAACGTATAAAAACTATGTCCTTACAAACAGTTATTAATGCAACGGGTGTCCTATTGCACACAAATTTAGGTCGTGCTCCTTGGCCTTACTCTTCGGCTGGGCAAGCAATCAATCTTGAACTTGATTTAAATAGTGGTGTAAGAGGTTCACGACAGGACCATGTTGGAAGTTTATTCGCAACTTTATGCGACGCAGAAGCAGCAATGATTGTGAATAATTGCTCGTCAGCTGTACTTCTCGTTCTTTCAGCTCTCGCTTCAGAAAAAGGAGTAGCTATTTCCCGAAGTGAGATGGTTGAGATTGGAGGAAATTTTCGCGTACCGGATGTCCTTGAGCTAAGTGGTGCTTATCTTGTCGAAGTCGGAACAACAAATAGAACTCGGCGTGAGGATTATGAGCGTGCAATTTTAGCTAATCGTGATGTCGGAATGGTAATGAAAATCCACCAATCAAATTATAAAATAGTTGGCTTCACTGAATCAGTAGAAATCGATGAGCTGTCTGACATGGGCGTACCCTTAGTTGCCGACATTGGTTCAGGCCTTCTTGATGAGAGTTGTTCTTGGCTAGAGATGGCACCACCTGTATGGATTGCCGGAGAGCCTGCAGCGAAACAAGCTCTTGCAAGTGGAGCGGATCTAGTTACATTTTCAGGGGATAAATTATTAGGTGGCCCTCAAGCGGGAATTATCGCAGGGGATGCTGAACTCATCGCAAAATGTATGAAACATCCATTAGCTCGGGCTGTACGCCCAGGGGGTTTAATTCTTTCTTCTTTGCAAGAACTGGCTCTAAATTATTTGAATCGGGATTGGGAAGCGATTCCTTTTTGGAAGATGGCAATGACTTCTATTGATGAACTTGAAGATAGAGTCAAAAAAATCGGTTGTGGTGACCCTGTTTCTTTAGAGTCTGTTCCTGGAGGTGGGACGCTTCCTGGGGTTGCTATCCCATCTGTTGGTATACAGATTAATGAAGACATATCACATGATTTACGATTAGGGGCAGGTGGAAGTCCTCCCATAATTGCTCGTGTGGAGGAAGGGAGTACTTTCCTTGATCTTCGCACCGTTGATCCACGCTGTGATGAGCATGTAGCGAGTGCGCTTCATGAACTTATCTAACGTTGTGCGAAACCATATAGTTTGTACTGCGGGCCACGTTGACCATGGAAAGTCATCTCTTGTTCAAGCATTAACTGGCGTAGACCCTGATCGTTGGGAAGAAGAGAAACGCCGAGGTCTCACTATTGATCTTGGGTTTGCAAAAACATCTTTTTCTGATGGAAGTAGTGTTTCTTTCATTGATGTTCCTGGACATGAACGGTTTTTAAAAAACATGCTTTCAGGTGTTGGATCTGTTGATGTTTGCCTATTTGTCGTTGCTGCTACCGAAGGATGGAAACCCCAATCGGAAGAACATCTTCGTATCCTCCAGCTACTAGGTGTTAAACGTGGAATTGTTGCTTTAACGAAAGTTTCTATCGCTGAACCTGATTTATGTGAAATAGCGATACTTGAATTGCAGGAAATATTTGAAGGAACATTTTTGGAGGAAGCTCCGATCGTCCAAGTAGATAGTATTTCCGGAGAAGGAATTACAAAATTATCTAATGAACTTGAATCGCTGCTTTCGGTAACTCCAGTAGCAGAAGATTGGCGAAGGCCGCGTTTATGGATTGATCGAGCTTTCTCGGTAAAGGGATCTGGAACAATCGCTACAGGAACTTTGACTGGAGGAACTATTGCAGTTGATGATGAGGTCTTTATCAGCCCGAGAAATTATCAGACACGGGTAAGGGCTCTCCATACACACAACGTGGATGTGTCTATTGCATATCCAGGGTGTCGAGTCGCCGTTAACCTAAGCGGAATTGAACACCAGTCTCTATCAAGAGGTTATGTGATAACAAAACCTGATCAATGGTTTCTGACTTCAGTCATTGATGCAGATTTACAGGTGTTGCCAAACGTTAGTAATGAAATTTCTCGACGTGGTGCGTACGTGGTTTACATTGGAACTAGTGAGCATTACGCGAAAATCAGAGTTTTGGGATCAAAACCCATTGCTCCTGGAGAGATTGGGAATATCAGAATTTTCTTAAATGAAAAAATCCCTCTTATGCTCGGCGATAGGTTCATTCTTCGTGAAAGTGGAAGAAACCAAACTGTTGGTGGGGGGCAAGTTCTTGATCCTGAACCAGTATTAAAAGCTTCTAAGGCGAGTCCAGATAATTCGATTGAACGGATTATCAGAGAAAGAGGCTGGGTAACAACATCGCATTTGGAAGCATTAACTGGAGTTAAGAGAGAAGATACTGTTCCAGATTGGATAGTTCACCCTCCTCTCTTGCAGGAAACTATGCAAACACTTCAAAATCAAATTAACAATGCCGGACCATTGGGAATAGAGATCTCAGGGCTAAATGAGCATCAACGGGCTGTGATAGGCCTGCTTGAAGGAGTGGTCCTTGAGGGAAATTTTATTCGAAAAGAAGGTTCTACGAATTTAAACAACCATCCCTTTCTAGATGAATTAAGGAGTTCTCTCTTCAAACCTCCTGAACCGGAATCTATTGACCGAAAAGAATTAAGAGAACTCGTTAGGAAAGGGTATGTTATTGAAAAAAGTGGCATCTTTTTTTCTGAGTTTGCAATCTCGGAAGCAACTCGAATTATCTCTTCTCTTTTGAATGAAAACCCAGAAGGCGTGACTGTGGCTGAAATCCGAATCGCTTTGAACACAACTAGAAAATATGTCTTACCTATTTTGAATCACTTAGATGAAATTGGCGTTACTCTTCGTAGAGATAATGTTCGGATTGCCGGGAAACGGCTTAAATAAAAACAAGTGACATGCATTGAAGTAGGCAAGTAAGTTTGTAATCTGAACATCACAATAGAGTTACAAGGAGAGTTTCATGGAGAATGGGCCAACACCTCACTTGGAAGGTGTCCGCGGTGATTATGCCCCAACAGTTCTAGTCCCTGGAGACCCGAAGAGGGCTAAATTTATTGCGGATAACTATTTAGAAGATGTTAAGCAAGTTAATTCTGTTCGTGGCGCTGATGGATTTACTGGATCGTTCGAAGGGGTCCCTATTTCTGTTCAGGCTGTAGGCATGGGCATCCCATCCGCTCTTATTTATTACACAGAATTAATCAGATTCTATGGTGTTCAAAGGTTGATCCGAGTTGGAAGTTGTGGTGGCTTAAATGAATCAGTACGGCTTGGTGATTTGATCTGCGCTTCATCTGCTGGAACGGATTCTGCTGCAATCGCTACGTTGAATAGCGGTCTTTCTCTCCCATCCGTTGCGAATTGGGATCTTTTGGATTGCGCTTCAAAAGTTGCTTCTGATTCTGAAATTCCTATGACCGTTGGGCCTGTTTTTACATCTGATTTGTTTTATGGTCCTGATAAAAATCTTTTTGAGAATTTGCAGAGTTTGGGAATTCTTGGTGTGGAAATGGAAATTGCTGGTCTCTACACCATTGCAGCGGTAGAAGGAATTGAAGCGCTTGCTCTTGTTACAGTCAGCGATGATATTATCCGGCAAGAAGTAATGACTTCAGCAGAACGTGAAAATACGTTTGATTCAATGATCCAAGTGGCGTTAGCTGTAGCAAAAATGTGATCACAAAATTGAAGAATATTCAACTGTCTTTACCGGCAACAGATCTTTTCTTTCATTTTCATTAAGGCCACCCCATATTCCGTGTTGTTCACCGATTCGTAGCGCGTAATCTAAACATGCGGTTCTCACTGAGCACGTTTGGCAAATTAATTTCGCCCGACGCTCTCTTTCTCTCTTATCGCTTTT
>Ga0315326_10000094_pt1 | contig 35380 bp, 49 predicted proteins | sample M180m32315metaG_FD_203457 | JGI IMG/M metagenome (GOLD analysis project Ga0315326, IMG submission 203457) | Ammonia-oxidizing marine archaeal communities from Monterey Bay, California, United States - M1 80m 32315 | ecosystem: Environmental > Aquatic > Marine > Coastal | place: USA: California... | reverse complement strand
GAAGAGCGCATGTACGCACCATCGTTCGGTCCAGCCGCCGCCGGTCCAGCCGCGGAAGGTGAGGCCACTAGCTGCGAAATGAAGGCGGGTACAGGCCTCGCTTCGTCTTTGCTCCCACGCGAAGTCGCGTCCCAGGAAGATTTTGGTGAATTTGCACCAGAAGACATACTCGAAGGACAAAACTTCCTTGAACCACGTGCCCAAATCGGTTTCCCAGAAACGGTTGGCGGTGCTTTGAGAAATGGCAATAGACAAGTTAGAGCCGACCCACCAAACGCGAAAGAACCATTTGTATGGAACAACTCCACTATAGCACCAGACACCATGCGTCGCCCATTGTGTTAAATTATTATTTAAAGAATACAGGTTTAATTATATATAAAAAACATGTCTCAGGCCCCATCAGAAGAACTTTCTAACAGCGTCTCTAAATTGGTTGAACTCAATAAGCAAATTACAGAAGCCAGAGAAGATATAAAGGTCTTAGTTCAGGCCGAAAAAGCACTCAAATTACAAGTTAAAAAACTTATGACCGATAATGGTTTAGATGCTATTAATCTTAAAAAAGGAAAAATTTCAGTTAAAAGAAGTTCTAGAAAACAGGGGTTAACGAAAGCCTCAGTCAAAGAAGGTCTTACAACGTATTTCAACGGAAACGAAGAACAGGCCGAAAGTGTATTAAAGATTATACTCGATAGCTTACCAACAAAAGAATCAACTTCACTCTCTCTTACGGGAATAAAAGAAAAGAAACAAGAATAAATAAAAATGGTTTGGAATCAATATGTTTACGAAGCTATGAACGGTAATGAAGCCGAAAATAGCGACGTAGAAGATGAAATTCACCAAAACGAACCTCTTCATATATGCGACTGGGAATTACAACACCAGGAAGAACTCCGTTATATGTGGGGGATACTACAACAGTATCTATATGATGCGGCTATGTCACATCTCATTTTAAAATTTGCAAATTACGACGATTTCGTCGAGTTTTGCTTCAATAAGTCAATTTAGATAAATTATGTAATCAATATATATACAATAATGATACCAGACATTACATCACAAAAAGTTGCGTTACCAGCTTCGCTTTTTTTAGCTCTCAGCCCAGGTATTCTTCTCAGAACAAACGGGTCGAAGATCGCTTTCAGAGACGGTCTCACCGGAAGAACTACCGTACTTTTTCACGCACTCGTCTTCTTTCTTGCATTTTCTCTCATTGCAAAAGCATTGGGTCTTGTTCTTACACAGACAGATTTGATCGCAACGACAACGCTCTTTATAATACTCAGTCCAGGTATTCTCTTAAGTATCCCACCAGGATCGAAAGGGCTTTTCATGTCCGGACAAACCAGTGTTCAATCCGCAGTGGTTCACGCCGTAGTTTTCGCACTCGTCTTCGCTCTTTTGAGAAAGCAATTTCCTCAATACTATTAAGTAACAATGAAGATATGGAATATTTAGTTATTGGTCCAGGTGCAATGGGAGGGTTTTCTATGTTAGGATACCTTAAAACCATAGAATCATCACTTTCTAAAATTAAAGAATATTCAGGTGCATCAGCAGGTGCTATATTAGTTGTTTTTTTAGCTTTAGGGTTTAGTATAGACGAAATACTATACAAATTAGCAGAACTAGAAGGAAACAAATTAGTTAAACTTAATTTAAAGTGTTTTATGAATAAATATGGTTTAGTTGACCTTAAACCCATACGCGAGAAATTTGTAGATCTTTTTGAATCAGATCCAACTTTCTCAGAAATAGATAAAAAAATATACATTTCATCGTTTTGTGTAAACACATCGAAAACAGTATATTTTTCAAGGGATACACACCCAGACATGAAAGTTATAGATGCGTTGTGTATGAGTATAGCTATACCATTCATATTCTCATCATTTAGACACGAAGGTTTAGTATATATAGATGGAGGTACACGGGAAACATTACCATCTTTACCATTTATAGATAAAAAGGGAAATAAAGTACTTTGTATTCGTATGAAAATGGAAGAAGAGTTTATAGAGGATATCAAGAACCCAAAACAGTTTGCAGAAGCTTTAATATCATCTACATTAAACAACAGGCAGGAAAATGTACTCAAAAATAGTAAAGTCGTTGATATAGATATAGGCCAGGCCGAGGTTTTCAATTTTAATATGTCATACGAAGAAAAAATGAAACTGTATCTAAAAGGTATGGAAAATACCCATAAATAATTATTGTTATAAACTTTTTTTGTTGGTTTATAACAATATGGACGCGTGCGATCCAGGAATAGATATAAAAGATCTCAAGACACTTATTAAGAAAAATACAGGTGGGGATTTTAGTTTGACACGAAGTCAAATATGCGATGTATATTCGAGTATTCAGGATGGTAAATTACCATTACCACCGCTCGTTTTAAGTAAAGATAGCTCGTACTTAATTGATAGAAAATCACCATTAACCCGAACGGATTTTGAAAAACTTTTTAATCCATCAACAAAGGTCGCGAGTATAAGACGCATTGCAAAGAAAGTAGGTGTTGCGCGTCATTCAGACAAACAACTCACGAAAACACAGTTAATTTCTATAATAGGTCGTCGTCTTCATTCTTTGAACATACACGAACCAATAAAACTTAGATCTGTTCAGAAAAGAGTTTTATCGTCGCCTACCGTCAATAACGACATAAAAGCGTATAACAACAATGCTATGAATAATAATATTTCAATGAAAAATATAAATAACACGGGCAATACACCGAATAACGCTATACGAACAAACAATAACAATGGTAGAATCAATGGTAATAATGGTACTAGAAATAACATTAATTTTAATAAAGGAAAAGGATTCCAAACTTCTAAACCAGTTAACAATGTTTCTAGCGGTAGAAATAACAATTATAACAGGAATACAACAACTACCAGTAATAACAAATTCAGAAAGTCGAGGGGAGGGTTTTTAAAACCAAACAAAATATCCCCATTTTCGGCCATGCAATCCTTAAACAAAATAAATAAGGCCAAAAAAGTTCATCCATATACACGATTTTTGTTTGGAGAACCAAACGTATCCAATAGAAACAAAGAAGTAAAAAGAATGGCAAACATGCGTTCTTTGGTACAAAAAGGAAAAGGACCAGCATTAAACGCGTTATTTAAGAGAGGTGTATTGAACATGACAACACGACAAAAGGATGACTGGTGGAACTCATTTCAAAGGGAAGCATACCCACAAATGTTAAAAGAGGCCAGAAAACCAGTTTTTACATCATCCCAAAAGCCAAGTTTTAGCGAATTCCAAAAACAATTGAGAGAACCAAAAACTCAAATTACTACTACTAAAACAACGGGGGGTAATTCACCAAAAACTGGGGGTAATTCAACAACAGTCAGATCAAATACTCCAATAACTGTAGTTACTACTAAAACAACGGGGGGTAATTCAACAAGTACCGGGGGTAATTCATCCGTATCCATAGGATCAAAGATAACGGCGACTACTAATAAAAATAATAACGTGGTGGTACAAAAACTCAGTAATAAATTTAATGCGGTAGCAAATAACAATAAAATTAACAAACCAAACCAACCACAACCACAACCACAACCACAACCACAACCACCAAACGGACAAAATAACGTTTCGAGTGGTAATAATAAAAATTCAACTGGTGGGAATTCCAATTCCAATAATAAAAACAATAAAAAAGAATTAATGTTTTATGCAAAAAATACTTTAAGTTTAAATTTAAATCGTAAAAATGTTAAAAATATACTTAATTCTTCAAATATAAGCACCGAGAACAAGAAGAAAAAATTAGCAGAATTAGCGAAAGTTCGAGTACATGGTGAAATTATATCACCGATAACTAGCAATATCAATAATAGCAATTCAGTCACTGGTAACAACATTAAAAACCAACCACAACCAAACGGACCAAATGTTAAAACGAATAATAAAAACAATAAAAAATTACAAGAACAACAAGAAAAAGAAAGAAAAAATGCAGAAAATAAGGCAAAAAGACAAGCTAATGCGGCGAATTTGAAACAAAAGTGGGGAGTTGGTAATGCAAAGAAAAATGCTATTATATCTAGCTTTGAATCGGGTAAGCGTCATAAAAAGATGTTTGGCGGAGAAGGAAACTTTGTTTACCCAACCGTTAATAATGCGAATAAAAAGTTGGGCGAATTAAACGCGACAAACAAAAAACAAGCGGAAAATGAACGTAAAAAGGCGCGTCAAGAACAAATCAAAAGTCTCGAGAAATTCGTAGCAAATAACCCATTTTTGAATAAGAAAAGTACAAATGTTAAAAATATAATAAACCAACAAACGAATACGAATGTTGCAAAGACCATGATTACTGAATTATCGAATAAAATTAAGGTAAATAGAAAACAACAACTTTCTAACTTTTTGAATACGAATAATGCTCGAAATCATATCAATAATAAGAATATAGCTTTGAATCGCACGAATAAAGAACCTAAAAAATCCGTCGATTCGATAATTGCTGATCTCAAGAAACAAATTGAAAAATCGAAAAAGGAAGCGCAAATCAAGAAAGAGGCCGATAATAAAAAAGCGAATGTCGAAAATTTGAGAAACACGTATGGTAAAAACGAAAACTATAATGCCATTAAAACACACATTAACAAGTTCGAAAAAGGTGGTTGGTTTTCTCCAAAAACAAAGGAAGAGGTTAAAAGCCAAATATCTAAAAATCGTGAATTGGCATTAGAAAAAAGAGAAAAGGAGGCCGAAAAGAACAATAACAAGAAAAACAATAATAATAATAAAAATAAAAACGAACCAAAACTTACTAAATCTACATCTGTAAATAATAATGCGGCTAATGCAGTTAAAAGAAAAAATATCCAAAATTTGAGAAACAAGTATAGTAGTAACGAAAACTATAATGCCATTAAAACACACATTAACAAGTTCGAAAAAGGTGGTTGGTTTGCTCCAAAAACAAGACAAGCGGTCGAAAACAAAATATCTAAAAATCGCGAATTGGCATTAGAAAAAAGGGAAAAGGAGGCCGAAAAGAAAGAACGTGAAAAGAAAGAAAATAACGAATGGAAAAACAACACAACTAGACCAAAACTTAGTAGATCTGGTCCATTAAACGTTAAAGCGGCTAACATTAAGGTCAATTCCGAGAAAAGAATAGAATTGGCGAATAAAGTAAAGAAATATATTAGAAATAATAATGTTAAAACTTTGAAAACAAATACAATCGTTACGAAAATACTCGCGGGTTCTATAACAAATTATAATAAAGCGATACTTGAAGTAAATAAGGAAATAAAGAAAAAGCAACCTTCTAATAATAAAGCGAATGGAGAAACAAACTTGTTAGCTAAATTTAATAAAAACGGGCAACACGAACGATTACAAGTATTTAAAAAACAAGCGGCATTTGACAAAGCAAAGAAAGAAGCTGAAGAGGCTTTAGCTATAGCCGCAGAAAAGAAGAAACAACGGGAAGAATCGAACCGTAAAGCGAAGGAAGCTGCTAATAAGAAAGCAGCGGCAAATAAAGCGTTGGCAAATTTCGAAAAAGCTGAAAAAGAAGCTGCTAATAAGAAAGCGAAGGAAGCTGCTAATAAGAAAGCTGCTAATAATAAAGTAGCGGCGAATAAGAAAGCGAAGGAAGAAGCGAACCGTAAGGCGAAGGAAGCTGCTAATAAGAAAGCTGCTAATAATAAAGCGGCGGCGAATAAGAAAGCGAAGGAAGAAGCGAACCGTAAGGCAAAGGAAGCGGCACAAAATAGGCAATTACGTGCATCCCTTACTAAAAAGGTTAAGTCGACAGAAATGGACCAAAAAGTTAAAAATAAATTACTTAACCAACTCAAAAATAACACAGTTCGAGCCAAAAATGTTGCACCAGGTATTGAACAAACAATCAAATCTGAAAAGTTAAACGGTAATTTTAACGAAGCGGAAAATAAAAAGAAACGCCAAGAAGTTAAGAAAAACATTGCGAAGTATATCGCTATCAAGTATAAGAATATGTCGAAAGCCGATCGTAAAAAATACATTGATAAAGCAAATGAGAAAGAATGGAGTAAGGGAATTTTTAGAGGAACTTCGGGAATGGGTGCAAATCAAGCGTATAAAAGAATTATAGGAAACATAGAAAGAAATATGGAAGCGAAGGAAGATGCTAATAAGAAAGCGAAGGAAGAAGCGAACCGTAAGGCAAAGGAAGCAAATCTTAAAAGAAAACAAGTTCAAGCAAAATTAATAAACGCGGTGAAAAATAAACCACCGCCTCCACCAAAAAACAAAAAGGCAAACCTTAAGAAGTTGGTTAATAATACCATGGGTAAGCGTGCGGCTAAAAATGTAAGTCGTCTCAAGAAAAATATTAACGAAGGTGTATCTGAAATGACAGTAAAGATGCGACTCGCACAATTAAATAAACAGACGAAGTATCAGAAATAAAAAATATAACGATAGTATATAACCATGGGACTCAAAAAATTTAAAATTGAATTAGATGAAGAGGGTAAAGAAAAATTTAAAGAAGCGTGTTACCCATGTACGAAACATAACGATTGTACGAGAAGTTTTAATAATAATCAAACAACTGTAGAAGAGTGTAATAATGGGTATACTCTTTTTAAAATAGATCCACCACCAGCTGATTTCCCAGCTCCATCACCACCAGTCGCTACAAAAGTTACTGAAACTGTAGGTACAAAGAAAGAAGGAGTTAAAGTTTCAGGGGGTCAAGCTCTAGGTGGAGCCGTGTTTGTAACACTTTTACCTTTACTTTCATACTGTTCGTCGTGTTGTCTTTTTTTCTGTAGTATATACTTTGTAGTGAAAGCGGCGACGAAACAACCACCACCAATGGCTTAAAAAGTAATTTAAAAGAAATGTTCCAGTTTATAATATAAAATAATGAGCATTCAACCAATATCACGAAAAATGAAAAATTTGAAATGTTACGCGGCAATTCACATGCCTTTCGAAGCCGTGTTGGTAGCTTTAGGAACCATGACAACTTGGTATGGAGGAACTTTCCCAATTTTACCATTGGTAGGTTCTTCTGTATTAGTTTGTTGTGGTAAATGTTGTTGTACGAGTAAAGGGGGTAAAGGGGCTGCTGTAACTTATTTAACTATGAATTGTGTTGCATTTTTGGGTTCCATATGGGATTATATTGCATTGAGGCACGTTAAAGCACATTGTGATGATATCGGAGATTGGGTACAGGTGGACGAATACTGCAACTACGTAGATGCTGCTTCCGCATTTGCAATAATTTGCTTCATTATGAGAATTATCGGTATATTTATGGCAAGTTGTAGTGTATGTTGTCTCTCACCAGAAAAAGAACCAGAAACGATAACCGAAGCACCGGTAGCAGATGTAATGAAATCAAAATAATTTAAAACATATATAAAAGAAATACTCTAATCAATAATAAAACATGCACAGAGGTCTATCATCCGTGATGGTACACTACGCGCGCTCTATTAGTGATGAGAAGAAAGCAAAAACTATCGTTAAGGGAAACAAATCCGAGGAAATTGTAGGAAGTCGAGACGATATGCACGAAAAACTTTTGTATAAATGTGGGTTAAAACCAAAAAGTGTTTGGGATCCAAACTCAAAATCGTTTTATACGAAAGTCTATTATGCGGACGGGACGAGTTATAACCCCGTTTTGTTTCACGACGGGAAACTCGATAAAAACCCGTTTTTTAAAGAGTAAGGAAACATATATACTACCATTTTACTCAGGAAAAATATATCGGTTAAATATAAACAATGAATCCAAACGTAGAAGCTATCATAAGAGCACTCGGAGTTTTCATTTCCGTGTTTTTTACGACGAGATGGACATCGAAATCCGAACCAGCATACGACTTACCACTCGTTATATTTGCTATCATCGCCGCATTTTCATTGAACCACGTAGGTCCTTTTAAAGTCAAACAGTAATTTAAAGATATAAAACGTTGTTCGTTTACTAATGGAAACGTGCGCCGTTTGTTGTGATAAATTTAATAAATCAAATCACAAAAAGGTATCGTGTCCTTTTTGTGATTTTGAATCGTGTAAGAAGTGTACGCAATATTACATATTATCATCGTTAGAAGATCCACATTGTATGAAATGTAAACACGAATTAAATAGAGGATTTATAGATTCCTTTTGTACGAAAAGATTCAGAAATGTAGAATATAAAAAACATAGGGAAAAAGTTCTACTTGAAAGAGAAAAAATACGCATACCAGAAACACAACCAGAAGTTGAACGTATAATTAAACTACGTGAACTTAGAACAAATTACCATTCACTTCTAAATGTATTGGCATCTATAGAAATAGATAAACAAAACACAATATCTGAAGGAAACATAGACTTAACATATTACGAAGAAAGGGAATACGAAGCACGTGTACTATTAGAAGAAATAACAGACGAAATCAATCGATTACGGTACATGAACGTAGATCAAGAAGAAAATAAAAGAAACTTTATTCGGATGTGTCCCGCAGAAAATTGTAGAGGATTTATAGACGAAGAATGGAAGTGTGGTTTATGTAAACAAACGTTTTGTAAACATTGCAACGAATGTATGAATACAAATCATGAATGCGATCCCGAAACCGTAAAAACCATGAAACTCATTAATAGAGATACGCGACCGTGTCCAAAATGTAGTACAATGATACACAAAATAGATGGGTGTGCACAAATGTGGTGTACAAGTTGTAATACAGCATTTGATTGGAGGTCGGGTAAAATAGTTGTAGGTAGAATACATAACCCACACTACTTCGAATTTAAACAAAGATCGCGAGAACACGGAGACATACCGTGTGGTGGTCGACCATCGTATTCAGAATTAAATACCCTCCATGCATCTGATGAAATATTAGACATATGTGTAGTATTACACAATATAGATAGGGAACTCATGTATAAATACGGAGATATATACGACGAAGACAACTTTCGATTACGAATACAGTATATGTTAAATACTATTTCCGAAGAAGAATTTAAAATCGAACTTCAAAGAAGAGATAAACAAAAGGATAAATACACGGACATAAGAAACATTTATGAGATGTTCACGAACTCGTGTGGTGATTTTTTAAGACAATGGGTTTTAGATACGTCTATAGATATCATGCCTACTATAAAAGAACTCGTTCTTTATTCGAATTCCGTAATTTCAAAAATTAGAAATAGATATAACTCATCTACACCAGCTTTTATATTTTTACTAGAACCTTAAAGATTATACACGTTAAAAATGTAAATGAGATATTCACAAAATACAGAACTTTTTAACGCGTATACATGTTTATTACCCGCATCATTAGCGTATTATTTTTTTGATATAACGTATTCGAGTCTAGGACTCATGATACACTGCCCATTTAGAATGTTTTACCATTTACACAATTCATTACACGATAATATTTTTATAGAAGAGTACATATACAAAATAAGTACAATTATTCTTTACATTAATCTGTTTATGATAGGGTACGAATGGGAAAAACAGTTTGATAAAATCGAATTTATATTTTACGTTTTAGCATCTGTTTACGTTTATAAAAGTAATCCAATACAAACATTTAAACACAAGCAAAGAGTTGATCTCTATACCGCAATAGGAATACTAAAAAGTACAGGGTATATGGCACAAATTAATACGTACGTTTATTTACTATCGATATTTTTTGGTTTCTATGCATCCATGCATTATATAGATGATGAAGGAAGTCCATATGCACGCGGTAAAGTTAATATTTTAGCACTACCCGCATACTACGGTTTGTTGTGGTCAGTTCAACGAAATAATATTCTCGCAAATAATTAAATGAACCCTGGTTCGCTATTTGTAATATTTATATCAATAATATTCATAGTTTTACGTGTTTTACCAAAATATAGAGAACCTATAGTTGTACCTAATGTATTGAACGAAAAAGAGTGTGAACACATTAAGAAAGTGTCTAATAAAGAACTCAGGGCGTCCACAGTTTCAATGGACAGGGACCTAGATAAATCTGTACGAAATAGTGAAACTGCATGGATACAAAAAGGAACCGATCCCGTGGTCGATAAGGTTATAGAAAAGTGTATTAAAATGACCGACAAAAACGTTGAAAATTGCGAATCTTTACAAATACTCAAATACAAACCAGGTGGTTTCTATAAACCACACCAAGATGCATTCAAAAATGAAAAGAACCAACGCGTATATACGTTCATAATTGCACTAAATGACGAATACGAAGGTGGTGAAACGAAATTTCCAAATCTTAATAAAACGTATAAACTACAAAAAGGGGATGCATTATTTTTTCACACACTCAATAATTATAATAAAATGACCGAAAAAGCTTTACACGGAGGAAACCCAGTAAAATCAGGTGAAAAATGGATATGCAATTTATGGATACACGAACATAAATACATACCAGGATAAATTATTTATACGATACTTTTTTTGTATGGTATAAATAAGTAAGCAAACATGGATTCAACTTCAAAATTGCTCGTAATAGCATTAGTACTTTTGTGTTTGTGTTGTAGTTCATCTGCTGCTGCCTATGGTGCAGGTAAAGTTATTAAAGCAGACGAAGATCAAATCACAAAAGATCTAAAAGAACTCGAATTGGAAAAACATAGAATCGCGAATCCCATGCGCGTAGAAACACTAAAAAAGGGATTTTCTTTACCAAAAGGTTTGGTCGCTAGATATAACGCATCATCGCTCAGTGAAGATGGTAAGACATGGAAAGATCTTTCGAGTCAGGGTAACGATATTAAATCAGGAAACCGAAAAGGTAAAATGAAAATAGGAGACGGATACAAAAATGCGTACGTTTACGGATCAAAAGAAGAAGGGTTTAAAATACCAATTGAGTTAACCGCTAACAAGTGGACTTTTTTTGCAGTAGCAAAATATAACGGAGAATCTACACAAAGGATTTTTGACTCAACAGATATAAACGCGCTTTGGGGATGGCACGGAGGTAAAACAGGTGTTTACTATGGTGGTAATGAGAAAACTGATGATAGGGGTGGTTGGGTCTCGGAAGAGAAAGGTGCTCATGGTGTTCACTCGTGGGTACTTATGACTGTACAAAGAGATACATTCCGAACAACAACAGGTCAAAACGGTGAAAAAGAAGCAGTACCACGAACTAAAAAGAAAGGAGCTTCCCGGGAAAACATGGGTAAAATTGCAGTTAATATGGGTAAACATGCAGCTTCCGAATCGAGTGATTGGGCCATATACGAAATACTTTTATTTAGTAAACAACTAAAAATATCAGATATTAAGGTAGTTGAAGAGTATCTCGTAGATAAATACTTACTCACTGAAATGCCCGACGTTGATATTAAACAAGGACATGGAAGTGTTAATAATGCCTACACACACATAGACAAAACACCTTGGTTTGAGAATACAGGTACACCCGCTCATTGTAGAAGACAAGCCTCTAAATATGGTTATAAAATGTGGGGACACAGAAACGAAAATCACCCAGAAAATAGTTGGAAAAATAAGTGTTTCTTTTTCAAAAACCCCGTTGAAGTAAAAACATCGGATGCTTCAGATACTGCTCATATAGTAGCGTGTACAGCTCAGGGTGTCGAACTCAGTAACGCGTGTAAACCAGAGTCAGAAAAAAATGAATAAAAATATTCATTTATATTAATGAGTAATACTAATACGTGGAATATTAATAAATTAAAAAAAGAACGATCAAAACTTACTAAAAGAACTCAAATCGGACTAAACAACTTAAAACAAAGGCAAAGACTAATCGCTTTACACAATAAACGTAAGGGTATCATGTCCAACCGCGAAAAAGAAAACCATAAAAAATATATTAAAAAAACCTTTAAAGACCTATACAGAACTAAGATTGAAAAAATAGATCCTCTAACTGAAAAAATAAGAGTACTCTTGGCGAACAATCTTACTAATAGTAGAATTCGACATTCAAATGCTTTAAACAATTTTCTTAACGAACGAAAAAATCTTGTTAAACCAAAAAGACTTTTAAAAAATTTTAAAACTGTAGAAAATAATCCAAGAAAATTAACCCAAAATAACAAGTGGCAAATTGATTATTTAAAACGCGAGATATCCAGGTATGAAGGAAATATAAATATTCTAGACCGCAAGGAGAACACGGCTATCAATGCAATGAAAAAAAGGGGGGAATCAAATGCAAATATTAAAAACAGAAAAGAAATTTTTAATAGAAATAAACGAAAATATCGATTGAAGCTTAATAAGGCTAAAAAAGATTTAAAAAATATAATGCCTTAAACTTAATTATATAGAACATGTTCTGTATGTGAGATATAATTAATTATTTCTTCTCCCTTTTCTTTCTAAGATACGATTCATGTTTTTGTTTTTTATTTCTAACCTTCTGTGCTTCAGTCATGGTCTTCCTTTTTTCCCTAGCCTTTTCCCTCCTCATCTCTATATCTTGTGGAATAACGTTAAAAATGTTTTTTCTGAAATGCAGTGCATCCTTGTGATTTTTTAAATTTGTTTCTGCATTTTTTAAAGCCTTTTGTAATTCCTTTTTTTCATTATCGATTTGATTTATAGTTTCTTTTATAAATTTAATACGTTTTTCTAACACATTATACCTATTTCTAAGTTTAATATTATTTTTAAATAATTGTGAATTATGAAATTCAATAACATTATTTTTAGCCCACGGCGTCGTGAGTCTAGTTTTGTAACGTTTTTTTAACTCATTGGCTTTATTTATAAATTTAATGTTATTATTCATTTATATAAATTAGGAAAATAATTTAAATATCCGTATATAAAAATGGTAAATAATATCACGGAAAGAAATCGTAAAAATTTAGAAGACTATATAAACTCCAAAAATAAAATATGTAATGGGTTGGACAAAAAATCATTTATTGATCAACTTGGTAAAAAAACAGTAAGTAAAATAAAAGAAAATATCGATAAGGAATTTCGAAAACAACAACTCCGCTTTTTGGGTCGAGGGTGCGGTAACGGTATAAATCTTCGAAAGTCCCAATTTGGGAAAAAATTTTAATTTTACTTCGATGTTAAAAAGGTTCCATCTTCGTCGATGACGAGTTCACCGCGTTCGGCTAACATTTTTCGGTGTAACATGTGGTGTTCCTTAACATCGTTCTTATTTTGTCCGATATACGGAACGGCGTAGGCATTTTCACACATCCACTTGTTTACGTTCGTCCAGTTATTATCTTCCAAAACCCACAATTCACCGAGCGCGCGCCCGTACTTACCGACCGAGTCGCGTTCGGGACATCTCAGTTCGATCTCACAATCGTCCTTATCGGATTCGACCGCCTTCGTGACCCATTTAAGAATTTGTTTCTTAGCGTGTTTACCATAAATCTTTTCAGTCTTATCGGACGTTCGCGATTCCTCGGTATCGATACCGAGCAATCTCACGCGTTGGCGAATGAGTACGTCGAACCCCAAATCGATAAGAACGTCGACGGTATCACCATCGACGACTTTCGAACACGAGTCGATTTTGTATCTGAATTCACACGGGTTTTGGTTATACGTTTCTGTCATTTTATATAAAGTTTATGTGTTTATTCTTTAATTATAAATCAAATCCCTTCTTAGTCCCACCATCATACTCGTTCACGAACCCCGAATCTATCATTTTTTTATTAATTGAAACCATATCCCTTCTATTTTTGTATACGAAAACGAGCGTTCGTCCGTACTTATCGTTTTTCTTACACGAAACCCATACCCATCCGTTTACCTTAAATTTACACTTGAACGGGTTCCATGGAACGCTTTTAGATCTATCATCGTACCCTAAAAAACTCGCGAACGTATACTTCGCACGTTTTGCCATGGATATATGTTTATCCCTATTTTTCATATCTTTTGGTGGTTTCATTTCGGGTGCATCGTACCCGACAGTTCGGAAATTAAATTTTAAAACACGATTGTGAAGAATAATACACGCCTTAAACGTATCACCATCGTAAACGTCGGTAACCTTGGCGTACCCTTCGTACTTATCGAGACTAAAAACGGGTATGGTTTCATCGGTTACGGAAAGTTTACGTTTATTAAAACAATACATTTCTAATATAACGGTGTATTCTTTTAATTACAATTTTCTAATTTTACTTAAAACATCACACATTTTCAAATAATCACCCTCTGGTATGGTATTTGAATTTTTGTCTATAATTTCCATCATGGATTCAGCTGCCTTTTCGGTTTCAGTTTTCATTTTTACGTATCCCTCTAAGGATGGACTAAAAAATCCACAATCGCTATCAATGACCCCATTCCATTTATAAATATCTCGTAAATCTTCTATAAAATCAGCAATAGTCTCATAATATGAGCTGTACGACCAAACTTTATCGTCGTAAAATATGTATTCTTTATTGACTATAGCATTATGTAATCCATCATTTCCCCAAAATCCACTATCACCACTTAAATTAAAAAGGGATATTGGGTGAATATACCCATCTTGACTCTGTGGTAATAATTCACTCGAAGATTCGTATTCGAGATTATAGTTATACGAAAGAATTGGTGAAGCGTATATGTCCATACTTACTATAGGTGTTTCTTTCTTCTTACCACGGTAAGTAATTGTAACCGCTAAGTGTTGCGCATTAATATTATTAGGTATAGTCGAACGAATATATTTGTTTACAAAAGGTTGTGGTCTCATTTTGGTTTACTTTTATTATGTATTAAAACTTTAAATATTTAAACTTCATTTAACTCTAATAAAGCGTATTCCATGAATACATTTGGGTTAGGATGGTCCGTCATTACAAGTTGATCTTCTAGATCACCTAGAAAACCTTCTTTTTCATGTTCGTCGATGTCTTTATATATGTAATTGATAAGTTTCGCATTTCTTGATGCGGCTGCCCCGACCATAGCGTAATGTACACAATGTCTAGGGTAACCACACTCTTCGTATAAATACTTAAATGTTTCTAAACCCATATCGTGATCTTTACAATATGCCGCCGCAAAACTTATATCGTCTTCATCTTCTCTCAAATCATCACCGTCGTTAGGTATGTCTTCAATTATTTCATCAATTTCGTTACGACGTTTTTTTAATTCGTCGAGTTTACCGTCAATACAGGTTTTATAAATAGATTTCATTTTTATTACATATATTAGTATAAATAATACACTTAGGTTAATATTATAAATTATATTTATAATTGTATTTTCTATTTTTAGAACTTTGATCAAACAATAAGTTTTTCAAAAAAAGTTGTTTGTAAAAAATGGAGTAACAAACTTTTATTTTTCATAATATTAATAATTGTAAATTGTATTTTCTATTTTTAGAACTTTGATTGAACAACAATTTTTTCAAAAAAAGTTGTTTGTAAAAAATGGAGTAACAAACTTTTATTTTTTTTATCTAACATATTAATAAAAATGTGGATGTTATTATGTAGACCAATAGTTATTCCCATAAAAAATACAAATGATACCATGGTTAGTACTGATATGTGCAGAATAGTAACTGTGTCACCTACAAATGATTCAAGTAGGTATGTTATAGACATAGTTGAAGATGCACCCGAAATAAAAATAACACCACCAGACTATACTAACTAATTTTATCATATAAAGAGAAGCTCCTTTATATTATAAATGATACAACAATATGCAAGACACGTATATAAAGTACTTGGTCCCGGTTATAGCGAGCGTGTGTATCACAATGCGATGGAAGTTGTCTTACGGAAACACGGGGTACATTACGAAACGGAGAGAATAGTTCCTATAGTATTTGAAGGTCATACTATAGGGAATCTTCGCGCCGATTTAATTTTAAATAATAAAACCGTTATCGAACTCAAATCGGTTAAAACTATGAGTGGTGTTATGGAAACACAAGCACAAAACTATCTACGTTTAACGGGGTTCCCGGAAGCGTATTTAATAAATTTTCCACCTACATTAAACTCCGAATTAGAGGTTAGGTATGTGACTTTGAGTCTTCCACCTGATTCATCAGATACATAATTGGTATCATTTTGTATATCTTTTCCCATTCTTTTTTAGAGTTTTCATAATACTTTTTCGGATCTTTAAGACCTTCTTTTATAATTTCGTTTATCTTTTCTGTATAGAACTTAATTTCCTCTAAACAGAAATTATAATACGGATCGTTCATTACCTATTATAAAATGTATATCTTTAATTACTTATACGCTTTTATTAAATCGTTAAGATTCTTAAACGCACCACCTTGTCTAAGTTTATTTTTTTTACTTGGTCTAGGTGTAGATGGAGATTTTGGTGAATTTGGCGCCTTGTTATTCGTATTTTTCTGTATTTTTTTAGACTTTTTACTTCTCACTGGAAAACTATTCATTTAGTATACCCTGATATTTTTATATGGTAGGTATGTATTCCCATTGTATATCTTCACATATCTTTTTCCAAATAACGTCTTGTTGATACAACTTTTCCTTCGATTTCAAAAGTGGAAAATATTTAAGGTACGAATCTTCACTCAAAAGTTCACAGAATTTATACAAAACGTACGAATAACTTAAGAAATTTTTACGTTCCGACGGACAATTTTTATCGAACGGTTTTTGTATATCCTTAAACATAATACGCAATCTTTCTTCAAGTTCTTGAGGCATTTTTGGGGGTGATATACCACTGAGTATATTTGTTATATACGGAACGTGTTCGTAATACTTATTGAGTTTTAGCTTTTTCAAAAGACTACGTACACGTGCGTGTGTAATTTCATCTACGGTTTTAACCTTAATCTTTTTGAGTTCGTTACGTAATTGTTCTATAACTTCGGGAGGTATGTTCGTCGTTTCCTGTGCCTGGAACTGTGATAACCATTCATTAAAATGATTTTCACGCTTATACGAATAGTTGACTATTTTTTCAGACGTTTCCTGTTCCTCTCTATACGTTAATTCTTCACTTATAAGACTTGCTATGATTAACCCACATTCCTCACATACAAGATCACTCGTATCTGTGAAATGGTATACCGTACTATCTACACAATTCGGACAAGTCTCTGATTTTTTCTGTATAGGTCGATCAACGGATGCTTTTTCAACTTCCACTAAGTAATCTATAAATATATCCTTTCTTTGTAAACCCGACGTTTCTTTACAATTAAACACGTTATCAGTATTTACTTCCTTTTCCAATTCATCGGTATACTGTTTCATATAAGGCATACAATTGATTATATATTCAGACATTTGAGATTCGTACTCATTTTTATTATCCGGATCTTTTTCTATAGATTCTTTCCACGAATTTATCTTGTTGTTATATCTGCTTAAAAAATTACCTTCCATATAATAACTAAATAATATGATTATTAATTTTTTAACTAACGTTATAATTTGGGTATATGATAGTATAAAATCCGTAACTTCTAGACCAGATTATAAAATTATTGATGAATCTATGGAATATTACATAGATAACGATATAACACCAGAAGAACTCGATGATTTTTGGGAAAACGAATACTGTGAATGGGATGGTATAACAGAAACGTTCTATAAAAATCTCAATAACGTAAATTATAAAAATACTATAATACCTATAAATGTTAAGAAAACAATCGTTCGTATAAAATATTGGTACAACGATAAAATGTACAAATACATGACATATGATATGGATCACGAATGGCCCCCTGTTCGAAAAAGTGGTATAGTGTTTAACATGCCAATCACGAGTGCACAATTGATTGATTCGAATGGTAAACCTGTTAAAGATCTTTTAAATAAAATAAAAAGATACTCTGGACCACGAGGTGATTTTAATAATCAAAAAATAAGAATAAGTGATTTATTGTATTACGATACAGAAACACTTACAAATGAATACCCAACAATAAAGCTAAAAAGTCCTTTAGGTATGGTAAAACATGTAAATACAGTAGAAGGATATATAACCGATTTAAGTATACCTTAATTATCATCCGAAGTTGCTTTTGTTGCTAAATAAAATTTAAGTTCACCGAGATTTGCAACGTTGTATTTTAATATCAAAAACCTATTCTGTTCTTCTTGCATGATTTGTACAGTTGAACACATACTTGTAGCTTTAGTAAATATGTTCATGTACCGAAGTGAATACGTACCACAAATTTTGGGACTCTCTTCGGTACATTGAATTTCAGTTTCTTGATTCGCAAAATCACCTGAACAGTATAATCTAAATACGTGTCCATCTCTTGTTATTTCTATATCATTCGATATGTTAAACATATCTCTACATATTCTTTGGAAATCGGCAGATGGCATGGGTGTTATCGTTGTCATGTTCATTTGAGGAACTTCTATTTGGTTTTCGTTTATATCGAGAAGTTTGAGTGCAAATTTTGTACACGTTTTCTTCACTTCACTGTGTATTTCTATATTCATAAATTCTCGACAGTCTATTGACATTTTAAGAACATCGCTATTCGATATCGATTTCAGAAGTTTAAACGTATTCGATACGTTTATACCGGCTATAATTTCATTTTCACAGACGTACTCATCGAAAAGATCGCTAGCTAAGTACATATCTACTAAAGAAGTCCTAGCGGTATCTAAAGTGACTATATACATACCGTCTGGTTTGAAATATACATTAACATCGTTCAATATATCTTTTAAAACTTCGAAAGTTGCTTTAATAGCAGACGCCTGAACTGTGACGAGTTTCATTATCATAAAATGTATTTATTTCTTTATATTACGTTTGTTTAGATGATGAGTTGTACGCATCACTAACACTTCTATTTATTTTTTCCTCAAGTTCTGGAGTCATGGGTGGTTGTAATGCCGTACCGTAATCATCCAAACCGAATAGTTCGTTATTACCTTCACCATCTAACGTTGTCATGGAACAGTTTCCAAACCCAGCCATTTCGACTTCTTTTACGGGTAATAGTGAATTGAGCCAGTTCTTTATTTCATTACCAACAAGTAGTTTACCGTTCTTAGTTAACATGGTTGGTACCCTGCTGATTTTATTTTTATATTGAGGTGGTATACCACGTTCATTAATGTTATGATACGAAACGATAGATTTCAATTGTTCATTTTTACCGATGTAATCTATTATATCCAAACTATGATTACACTGAGGACTGTATATCAAAAGCGACATTTAAAAGTGTATACTAAAAAAATTTTTAAATAAAATCACAATTAAATATAGATGAATAAACTCATTTTAGTTATTTCGATTATCATCATTCTGTATATCATGTCCAGGACGGAACTGTACTCGCTCAATAAGAAAGAACCTTTACTTTCTGACGAAGGTATAGATACCTCAGATTATAACGAAGAAAACGACAAAATTTCTATATCAAATGACCTGATGCAGGAAATGATTTTAAAAACAAACAAGGAAGTTTCTAAAAAAACCGGTTTGTGTACTTATATAATAGAAACAACAGAAGTTAAGAAGTATACACACAAAATTAACGGAAGTGAAGTGTATAGATGTATGTTTATGGTTGTAAAACATGGTGGGTTTGATTTTGGATTTTTAGTCACGTCTGATATAAAAGTGATTAATGAAGGTCCAAGGTATGAAACAAGGGATATAACATCAGAATACGAAGAAGGTAGGCAATTTGGTGATATATTAGAGGAAACAAAACAAAGTGTGAGTGAACGTCTCGAAAGAAAAAGTGAATTATCTGAAATAGAACAAATACGTTTAAGACGAGATGAAAAGAAATTACAAGCACTCGAGCGTGATAAACAGATAAAAGTTGATGAAAAACCAGAAGTTGCTATATTGTACCTTAAAACACAACCTATACATATAAATCCACCTTCTGATATAGGCGTTTTTACAGATCCAACTAATGCTCAAGAATTTCAAGATTATACACTCGTTAGACAATCCGAATTGGATATCATAAAGAATAATAGGTTTGTTGACAAAGAGGTTTTGGATTCACAAACCATGTATGGTAATAAAAACAAACCAGTTAATGTTATGCCAGTTCCTTTAGATAGACCAATATCATCAGAACCAGGTACTATGGATACCCTTCAAAACATGAGTAATAATGACGAAATAATAATTTAACGTATTGTAATGATCAGTGTAGATGATATATCTAGAATAGCTGAAAAACGAAATCGTCTCAGGAAAGAAACGTACGTTAAACTATACGAACAGATATCTAAAAAAATACGTCAATCCGTTGAATTAGGTCATAAATACGTATTTGTACAGATACCTTCATTTGTTATGGGCTACCCACATTTCGATAGAATTAAAGCAACTCAATATTTAGTTAGACAATTACATATAGGTGGTTTCACGGTACAACATATAGGAGATTTTGAACTATGTATATCATGGCGTCCCCGTAAATTAAAAAACGATACACAGAAAAAACAAGATGAAGAAGATGACCAATTAGAAGATTTTCCAACACTTGTAAACCTAAAAAAAGCCGCTAATAAATACAGGACAAATGCGCGATAACCTCTCATAAAAAAACCCAATTAATCATAAATGGACAATCTTAATATACTCGTTGAAGCTAAACGCGAATATCTTGGCCAACTCTGTATACTCATGTGCCCAGTTATGATTGAAGTTTTTGAAGAAATGTATGAAGAAGCATATAAGTTATCTAAAGGGAGAAAAACACTTATTATGTTTCAAAAATTGTTAAAGGAAGTTCCAAATTGGAGTGATGCCCAGTCTAAGCAACACACGGATAACATTGCAAATAGATGTGCATGGTTTAATGATCTTATTGCAGCCGTTTTTGTAAGTTGTGTTAAAATTTTATCAGCGGTTCGGTTAAGTAAAGATAATAAGAAAATATCATTAAAACTTCCAACGAACGAAGTCTTTATTCAAATGTGTTATAATAAGGCCGCGGAAAATCTGTATAACGATCCTTATATATATCACGACCCACAAAACGAACATGCCAGAAACGATAAGTTATTTGAAAGATTCTCGGCGTGTATTGAAACGGCCGTAAAAGAACTTATACCCGTTCAACAAATTTTACAAACGTACATGTCTCAAACACAAGAGGGTCAAGATCTTGATTTGAATGAAGCGGAAGTTGGTGATTTTGAAGATCCAGACGTTTTGGAAGGGGGTGAAGAACCAGAAGAAGTTTCGGGTGATCCATTTAATCAAACCAGTGGAGAACAAGGACCTATGGAACAGGAACCCATGATGGATGATCAACCACCTCTCGAAGACCCAGATACACTCGAACAACCACCAATGGAACAAGAACAAGAACAACTACCATCACAAGCCCCATATATACCACCACAACAACAATCATCGTTTATTGATAACGAATTCAAAACCATAAATACAGGATCACAAGCACGACAATCTCAAGACGATGGTGTTTTATTTCCAGATGCACCAGAATCTCATCCAAGACGCACCAGATATCCATAGAAAAAAACCTCGTTTATATTAAATGGAATTTGAAGACTATTTAAGAGATCCAGCATGGGCCGGATTAATCGCAGGATTTATGACTGCAGGATATATTCACTTTAAAGCAAAATTAAATAACGAAGGTAAATTACCTTTACCAGCGTATACAAAACCAGCGGCGCTCGTCGCTATTTTAGTTTTTTTTATCGTTACAAACGGAATAGGTAAGAAAGAAAGCATATCTACAGAACCATTTTAAAATTCTTTACTTAAAGATAGTACACACTTACTATATACAAAAAATGGCTTCGGTATCGGCTTTCAATGAAATGATGGGCCAATTTCTTATGGAACTCCATAAGACTTTTCCAGAAGAAAAAGGCTTGAAAAAATGCATGTCAGCATTCGATTTAATGAAAGAAACAAATCCAAAACTCGTAGTTGACGGATTTATGACTGGTGTCACTCCATACGCCGATAAAATTTCATCAAAGGATGATAGATTTTTCCTCGAAGAAGCTAAAAATTTAGACTTTATGAAAGGCGTTAATTTGACAGATCATTGGTCTTCGTGTTCAGAAAATACGAAAAACGCTATTTGGCAATATGTACAAACTTTATACATGTTAGGTACGACCATTAAATCTATACCAGAAGAAACACTTTCCATGATTGAAACTGTAGCAAAACAGTGTGCAGACAAAATGGGTGAAGACGGAACTGAATTAGATGAAGACGCGTTAATGAAGACCATGCAGGGTCTTATGGGTGGAATGTTAGGTGGTGGTAAAAAATAAACTAGTAATATATAAATGACATCTTGGTTCGAAGATCCAAAACAACTCATTCGTTCAGATAAAGTATTAAATTTTTGGCCTTCAACAACTCTTACCCCAGAAGAGCGTATAAATGCTACAGCCAGATTTATAATTTATGCAACTTGTATAATATATCTTATTAAACGTGATACACGTATTTTTGTTCTAGGCGGAACAGCACTCGGTGTTCTTTTCATAATGGAAAGATCCGATATGGTTAGAGAAGCCCTTGCGAGACCCACAGATGGACAATTGGGTGCAACAGGGGCTTGTCAGCTTCCAGACAAAGAAAATCCAATGGGAAATGTTCTTTTAAGTGATTTTGGTGATAGACCAGATAGACCAAGCGCCTGTTATTACCCAACGGTTAAAAAACAAGCGAACGATTTAGCAACAGAAGGTGTTAAATACGGTCCATCTCGTTCTCGATCGGCTATGCCACTTTACCAAAGAAATGCCATGTCAAGACAATTTGTAACTATGCCAAGCACTTCATTAGCTGGCGATCCATACTATGAATATATCCACGGTAAAAAAGGTCAAAAAACGTGCAGACAAGACCCACGTTTGTGTAATCCAAATGCAAGAGGAGTTCAACTCGAAGCGTTTGCAGGACTTTCACCAAGTGGAGATATTAGAAGTAGTGCAAGTAGACCCACGGGAACTTTCTCACCATAGGTCTAAACAAAATATTTACATAATATAAAATGGCTTATCAACTCCAACCAGGATTGAAAATTGTCGAAGATAAAGCAGTACCAAAAGTTTGTGCAACAGAGGAAGTATTTGTATATCCTCAGCCCAGTACCTTGAATTATGGATCCGCGAGACCAAATACCATGTTATATGGTACGGCTCCATATATGGCAGGTAAAGGTTCACCAGCACAATTTATCGAAACAAGTGATGCACTCCGCCCACAATCTACGTCCCAGTTTAACAAGATATTAGCAAAAACATACGAAAAAAATTTTCACCCACTCCAAAATGTCGAGTGTAAAGTTCCACTCAGAACTCGAACTTATGAACCTTCGAGTACTCGTGCCGAACTTCAAAATGGTTTATTTCAAAAAAGATACGGTCAATAAAAATCTCGCTAAGAAATAAGAATGGCTGATCCCGTCTCTATCTTAGCTATAGCAGGACTAGTTTATGCTGGTCGCAGATTAAGCAAACCAGAAGAAAAATACACAATCGAAGGTAAATCCGTCGAAGAAACTATTGCAATTAAACCAGAAGTAGATAATCGTGATATAACTATTGCTCAGTCTTATTTGGGCCCACTTTCGCCTCTCGTTGAACCAGATTACACGTCTAAATCCGAAGTCTCTTCGTTTTCAGATGTAGCAAATGGTTCGAGATCTTCGGGTGGTGAAGTACTTGAAATGAGAAATAGAATGATGTATGACGGTGGTCGAATGAATAACCTTTCACCAATTGAAAAACAACTCGTTGGCCCAGGTTTGGGTGTTAGTGCAGATACACCAGCTTTGGGTGGACATCAACAACTTTTTAGAGTCAACCCAGAAAATGTAGGTGCATACAGATTAACAACACTCCCAGGTAGAAGTGGTCCCGCGTACGATTCTAAGGGTGGTCGAAGAACTATGGTGGGTGAACTCGGAAATAACAGGCCAGAAAAAACCGCATTTCTCCCAGATAGATTACCACCATCAGGTGGTCATGCACAGGGATTTGCAGGAAGAACTCCAAGAGCCGAACACGAAAGAACGAAACGTACTACGAATCGTTCCGAAACGGGTTCAAGAACGGATACTCTTAGTTATGCGTCTGCAAAAAGAACCGTCTCTGCATTAACTCGAGCACAAGAACCAACGCGTAATAAGAAAGATGGAAATATCGAATCTTACGCTTATGCAAATGCTCCAGCACCAGGTATAAGCAACTTTGTGGGTGGATACTTGAATGCACCTGCATCTAAAATTGGCGAAAAGCGTACGTTTGGAACTGAACACACAGTCGCGGATCTCATGAAGTATGGATTCAGACCAGATGATAGAAGAGGTAAGGCAGGTCGTGCTCCAGGTGCAGGTCGTATGAACGTTCGCGCCGATCCACTTAACCAGGGTGGTATGGTAACCAGTGTTCGTTCGGATACAACACGTATCGACGGGCGAGTAAATGCCGCGAGTGGTGGTTGGACTCAACAATATAGACCAAACGATTATAATCAACTTAATGCGTATAAGGGTATTCAAAATCCAAATACTTCTCAGTGTGGTTTAGATATTGCTAAAAGGAATCTTCAAAATAACCCACTTGCACATAGTCTCTCTTAAACATACATATACATAAATAAGTAAAACACTCATTAAAATAATGCTCCTATATTTTAATGAAGGTACATACCTTAGATATAGATAGTGGCGAACGTGATCCTATAATATACCCAAACCCTGGAGATTATGTCGTTAATTTAAAAACTCCCATTTTTAATGTCACAAAGTTATCTCTTATATCAGCACGTATTCATAATAGTCAATTTTTAATTCACGAAAGAAACAATACTTTTACAATCAATAATACAACTATGTCGATACCTAATGGAAACTACGATGGTAAAGATCTTGCGTCAAATGTTGTGCAGGAATCGAGTGGTATATTATCAAGTTCATCTTTCGATAAAGATACAAATGCTATAAAATTTAACGGTGGTAGTAATTTTACGTTTAAGTTCTATACGGGCACAAATGGATATAACACGTACGTAAGTGGTAAAACAACACCACACGATATATTAGGATTACCTGCAAATGATATAACTTCAACAAACAATGTACTAGAAACGGGAAGTATCAATTTACAAGGTGCGGATGCTATTATAGTTAAATTGAGTAGTGGTTCCGATGAGTTTAATCAGACCGTATTTTCAGAAACACCTTTTTATACTGGTAGAATACTCATGTGTGGCGATGTTATTAACTATTCGGGTGTAGACGATACTGTTGAGCATAATTTCGATAGTGGGGCACAAAAAACCATATCGAGATTACGAGTTCAATTTTATTATAGTAGTAATAATCGCCTTATACCATACGATTTTAGAAACGCAAATCATATACTAAAATTAGCAGTAACGTGTTCTACTGATAAATTCGAGAATATACCTCGAGTAAGAAGAGACGAAGGTCTCCCAGCACCTATGAGTATCCCCGATTTCGAGGATCCGCATAGATGGGATGCGTTTTTATCTATTTTTTTAGTAATCGCAACTGGATTATTTCTTTTGTTGGTTATGAAAAAACCAAAAATTATCGAGTAACCGCGAAGACTGGGGCTCCTGGTTTCTGGACCTTGGTAGAAACACGGGAGACGGTGATGTAGACGACGATGGAAAGGAGGGTTGTAAGGAGAGCAGTGAGCGTGTAGTTCATGCCACCGTTCTTGTTAACCTTAACAACTTGGTTGACGATCCATCTGACCAAATCCATCCAGGAGAGGGCAGCGGCGAAGGAAAAACCAGCAACGACAGCGTTGAGGGATTGAGCTTCGAGTTCATTAGCGACGAGCATGACAGTTTCTTGAGCAGACATTTTTTATACTATAAATATAGATTTTATTCTGGGAATATTGTTTCTTCAAATAATATTTTCTTATATTTTTTAGTATTTTTCAAATACCCTTTTAACATTTTAGGTTTAGAACCTTCCTTAGAAGAATTGTACCCTGAGGAAGAAGTAGATTCCGATTCAGTATCACTTTCACAATCTGTATCTTCTTCATAAGAAGAACTTTCATCGTCGCATAACTTAAAATATTCAGCATCCGTAGACCAACCTTCTGGAGTTATAGAACTACTCATTACTATCTATAGCATTTTTTAACATCTGTTCTGTTGGATTTTTCGGCACCCATCTACCCCAATTATCGTACGCGTTATTCATCTTAACAAACTTATATTCACGTCCTGAATATCTTTCAAACTCAATACCTTCTTCATCTTCATCGACCGTTTCAATTTCATCTTCATCGCTACTATCGTAGCCATCGTCATAAATTTCTGGAAAATGTGTTCCTATTTTTTTACCAACCTCATTCATGGCACAATATTTCATTGCATATTCCAAATCTTTACCGAGTACTGTATCCCTACCACACGCTTTGGCGTACTCTGCTGCAAATACCATGGATTGTTCCATAACGGGTTGAATCACGTTTATTGCAGAATCTTGTAATTGCTCTATCAAATTTGTAGTCGCGTCTTTTTCTTGTTGATTCATTGTATTAAAATAGTAATCTAACAGTTCCTTTCTCCAATCGGAGTATATTATAACTAAGTGCGTAAACTCTAAGTTCTCTTTCTCTATCTTCTTGACCGTTCAAATGTAACGTTAAAAGTTGGTCTTTAATTAAACTAAAATTTACCTGTCCAGTAGGATACCACCTTTCTGGTTCAAGTGCAAAACTATACGAATAAAAACGTTTGAACATTTGCGTTCTTGTATGATGTATACCACTTTGAACTGCACGTAAGCTTATAATTTCACCAGAAGCGCCATCCAATACGTCTCTTTCATCTAATTTTAGTTCGAGATTACGTAATTGTTCGTAATTTATATACTCACTATTAAGTGTTTGTCCAGGGTGATCGTAATCGAGTGGTGTTACAAAATGTAATCCGATAGCACTATTTCTCTTTTCTTGTATGATAAAGTAAAGTTCTTTGACAGAGTTCTTGAAATTAAGTCTATGTTTCACTACAACAGGTTCAACGTTCGGACTTTGTGGGATTTGTTCTTTACTCTCTTGAACTTGAGTTATTATGTAATCTGTTGCTGAACTTAGCATTTTTTCCTTTTCTTCGACATCCAAACAAACCATTTCGACGTTCAATTTTAAACTTTTTATCAAGTTTTTAGGTTTTAAACCAGTATAATGTATAAAATTAGAAAAATCACTTCTCGTCGCGTGAATACACTTATCAACATCTCGGAGTTTTATAACAACCTCAATTTCCTGTTTATCAATTGCATGAAGTGGTATAGCAAGTTCGGGGTTATTGTGAAAATAAAAAGGTATATCTACAAAATACTTTTTATCGGAAGTTGCATTACCAAGATAGTGTCCTATAGCAGTTTTCATAACCATTGTACCCGTTAATTCATCCGGTGGTTTACCTATAAGTTTAGATAAGTTCGTTTGTTTTGTTTGTGTGACGTATTGCTCGGAATAAATGTGTATAATATCACTCGTAAGTCTTTGAATAACTTCACCACCTATCAATAACTCCACGTATTCAATCATTTGGTGCCCTATCGATTCATTGTATCCTATACCAGTTGCATTTGTTATAGAATTCTTAAGAGTTTGATCTATAGCCGATAATTCAACTTTCATACTCACAGTTTTTAAAAGATCACCCTGGTTTTGCGGAATAATACACCGAACTTCGTTTCCGAAATCTATATCACCTTTTACGTCTAAATCCTCAAAGAAAGAGGCATAATTAGCGTGTTTTTGAAAATTTTTTACGAAGTATGTATATTCTGGATCATCCGTAAAAAAGGCGTCCTGTGGGCCAGTTGTTTCTAATTGAAGTCTTCCAGCCATTACTATTATATATGACTAAAATTTTAAACCACCAAGTCCGCTATGAACACGTAAAACATTATAACTTACACCGTATACATATACCGTATGTTCAAAAGTAGCGTCAGGTTCATCGAGTTCGACTTCTAAAAGGTTATGTGCGATTCTACTCATGTTAACCTGTCCTGTTGGATAGTACGTCTCTGGTTTTAACGAAAAACTATACACACCGAAATTGTTATTTGTAACGCCCGTGTAATATTTCAAAGGTTGTTCATAACTTAACATTAAATTATCTGCATCAATGATTGTATTATTATTGAATTTCATTGAGACGTGTTTTATTGGATTGTATTTGTATACATCGTCGCTAACCGCCATAAACAACATCTCTTTTACAGGACCCTTAAATTTGAGCATGATAGATTTTTTAGATTCACCAGCTTTCATCTTAAACTTCGACATTTGAACTTGTGTTATTATGTATTCGATAGGTCGTGTCATTATAAAATCTCTTTCGTATTCGGTAATAAAAAAGAAATCCGTTATGAGAGATGGTTTTTTTATGGACGAAACCACATCGGATGGTGGATCTGCAATTGCACCAGTTGCAGTAGTGTATGAAACTGTTATATCCTTTAGTTTTTTGAATTTGATACGAATTTCTACTTGTTGTTTAGTGAGAGCAAATACAGGTATTGCTAAACTTGGGTGTCTAAAAAAGTAAAAAGGTAAAAAAACATTATAATCCCAATCCGATGATACAGCTATATAATTGTCGTGTCCTCCCAAAAAATAAAGCGTTTGATCGAGATCGTCTTTATTATTGTGTAATTGGTCATACATGTATATATAATCACCTGTTATCCTCTCTATGGTTTGTCCACCTATAAGTAAATCAGCGTGTTGAATTATTTTGGAACCTATGGATTTAATATACCTCAAATCTTTACCAGAACCTGGTGTACCAGTGGGTTGGGGTAAAGTAAATTTAAGCATCATACTCCGAATAAGGTCGCCTTTATTACTAGGTATACGACACTCTAAAGTTGTATCAAAATCAACGTCTCCATCAAATGGTGTTTCTATTGCTTCTATTGAAAATTTAGTATGTCTTTTAAAATTCATCAGGAAATATGAAAACTCGGGTTTACCAGTAAGCCACTGGTCCTGGATTCCTGTGACAGCGAGGTTTAGTCGACCAGCCATTCTTACTCTATGTGAGTAAAATTTTATAAATAAAAACGAAACAGTACATTAAATGAATCTTCAACTTCGAAAATTCAAGCCTGAAAGTATGGCCGATGATAAAGTATGTGTTTTTATCGGAAAACGTAATACAGGTAAATCAACGTTGGTTACGGACATTCTATACCATAAAAAACATTTACCAGCAGGAATAGTTCTATCAGCAACCGAAGAAGGAAACCATTACTATCAGAAATATGTACCCGATCTTTTCATATACGGCGATTACGATAGAGAAGCTATAGAACGTGTTATGGAAAGACAAAGGAAATTAGTAGGTAGCGGAAAACAAAATTGTGGTGCGTTTCTTCTTTTAGACGATTGTATGTACGATGCTAAATTCATGAAAGATACGTGTATTAGACAGTGTTTTATGAATGGGAGACACTGGAAGATATTTTTCATGTTAACCATGCAATACTGTATGGATCTCCCACCAGCACTCAGGGCAAACGTTGATTACGTATTTATTCTTCGCGAAAACATTATACAAAATAGAGAGAAGTTGTATAAATCGTTCTTTGGTATTTTTCCAACGTTCGAAATGTTCAATAAAGTCATGGATTCGTGTACAGAAAATTACGAGTGTTTAGTTTTAGATAATACATCAAAGAGTAATAAAATAGAAGATTGTGTTTTTTGGTACAAGGCAACTTTACGTAAAAACTTTAAAGTGGGTGCACCGCAATATTGGCAAACGCATAAAAAGATGTTTAACCCAAGACACGGTAACATGAAAGCTGGTGATAGAAATGCAGTTAAAAAAACGACGGCATTAAAAGTTATTAAGAAGAAATGATAAGAACACTCGTTAAAAGAATGTACACAACTTTAAACCCATACGCTTATACCAAAAATATTGAAAGGGTATATCCAATTTATAACGAACTTAATATGGATATACATCGATCTATAGGTGAACCAAATTATAAAGATGATGGGTATCGACTATTAGTGGACGTGTGTCATGACACAAAAACCATTTTTATAGATCACGACATGTGTGATTACGACGAATTGAATGATTTACCTAGAATTATAAAAGCGTTTGGGTGTTTATACCCAAAGTATACTTTAAAAAAATAATACCAGGATGCGTAAACAATAAAAACGAAAAACATTTGTATTACATATATGGCGACAGACATTTCTACCATGAATTTATCCGATACTGGCGATGGAATGGTTAATTTAAACAATAACCAATCTACAAATTTCATACCAAATGCGCAGCAGCCTCCACCTCCGATACAACAACAGACGCAGAGTTTTTCACCTGAAAAAAATATTGATTTTAAACAAAGTACTATGGACTCTACACCTATTTCTGATATTATGGGTCAACCAGAATCCCCCCTTGAACCACCAATGATGGCACAAGACCCACGAATGAATCAATCTCAAATGCAAGCGCCTATGATGATTGCACAACAACCTGTCGGACAGAAGACAGAAACGAAGGCGACTAAAAACGATAACCCATTTAATTTAACTGATGACCAATTTCAAGCTCTCGTCGTCGCTGCGTGTACTGCAATAGCAATTAGTAAGCCAGTTCAAGAAAAACTCGCAAACTTCGTGCCTCAGTATCTTAACGATCACGGGAATAGAAGTATGGTTGGTTTAGCAGCAACTGGTGCAGTCGCCGCAGTTGCATTTTATATTATTAGAAAGTATGCTTAAACATTGTTAACAGCATTATTGAAATGTGAATACATTTTTTCGTTTCCTAAAACAATGTAAGATGTTATAAATCCAAGTAGTAAACCTGCTCCACGAACTCCAATAACAGTCCCTGTACTTCGTGTAGTTTTACCGTAATTTTTGAACGAATCTTTGACCTTACCAGAAATTTGGGCAAGAGCCGCAGATAAACCCCACGCAACACCCGTCGATAAGAGCATGAATGGAACGTCCAAAGCCATACGTCCCCAAAATTCACCACCTCTTGGTATATAGCCAAGAAGATTGGGTATTAAGAACGTTAATAGAAAAATTATAGCCCATGGGTTTTCGACGAAAAGTGGAAGTGCTGATAAGGAAAGAATACCATTCCAAAGTATAACCAAATATACAAAATCTTTTGTGGTTGCTTCTGACATTTTATATTAATTTAAGCATAGATTATTTATCCTGGACGTGTTTACCACAAAATTCAGTTCTTTTTGGTATCTCCTGATATATTCCTAACTTGACGCATATACCTCTGAGTTCCTTAAAATTACTCCAGAATTCTTTACTATGTGAATATTCATCTACGGTAGAGTGTGCGAGTTCGTGTAGAAGAACGTGGAAAATCTCATTTGAATCACCATCTATACATAACCCTATTTCATTTCCCTTGTTTGAATTGTATCCTATGGCACCACGTAAACGTATGTGTGCTGTTATTGGTATTTCATTACGCAAAACGGCAAACTTTTCGTTATTAGTTTCCCCGATATGTTCTCTGAGAATTCGATATTTTTCGCGAACCTCGGTTAACTCTTCTGGTTCTTTCGTATTGATGAATATGAGTATATTTATGATAAGGAGGAGTAAAGCGGCTATCATCTTATCATAAACATACATAAAAATACACACTACATAAATGAGATTATTTATTATTATTATTATTTTTTAATTTTTTAAGTAACTTCTGTTTCAAGTTAGTCATAAATGCACCTTCATCTCTTAATTGTTCAATTTCCTCTTGAACAGCATTTAATTTATTCGCCAATTTGGCTTCCTTTCCCATAAGTGTTTTAATTCTTTCGCGAACTACAGCTTCCCTAGCTCTTATTTTAGAAACTTGATTACGGTTTATTTTTTGAACATTATTAGGCCTGGACATTTTACCTTTTATATATTACATAGATAAAAATGATAGGTTAATGTATATGAGTACCTCCAATAACTCCAGAGCTAACAATCGTTATGAAGATACCAATCGTCGAGTCAGGCGAAGACTTAATGATCCTGTTCCTTTTAACCTTACCAGTGTTAATAAAAATGCTAAGTGGATTGTTAAATCTGGTTATAGGAGTTCAGGGATTTTGCGTACCTACTATACTAATTTACCAAGAGAAATTGCTTTATTTACACGACTCGAATCATTATATATACGAAAGCATAAATTTACCTGGCTACCAAAAGAGATCGGTAACCTTAAAAACCTTAAGGAACTTAATTTGTCGATGGGTAATTTAGAATCGTTACCACCACAAATCGGTAACCTTAAAAATCTCGAAGAACTTAAATTAGAGGGTAATAAGCTACGTACTTTACCAAAAGAGATCGGTCTTTGTAAAAACCTTAAGAAAATTGATTTGGACGATAATATGATGGAATCGTTACCAAAAGAGATCGGTAACCTTAAAAAACTCGAAAAACTTAGTTTTGACGATAATAAATTAACATCGTTACCAAAAGAGATCAGTCTTTGTAAAAACCTTAAAGTACTTAATTTTGGTGGGAATAGAATAACATCGATACCAAAAGAGATCGGTCTTCTTAAAAATCTTGAAGAACTTGATTTTGGTGATAATAAATTAACATCGATACCAAAAGAGATTGGTCTTTGTAAAAACCTTAAAGAACTTAATTTTGGCGATAATAAATTAACCTCTATACCAAAAGAGATCGAAGACCTTCACAAACTCTCAAAGCTTAATTTGCGACGGAACCCAGGACTTAAAGGTATATCGTCAGAACTTAGAAAGAATGGATTAAATATTTGGAAAAACACTAATACTAAATTTATAAATTATAAATATTATACGAACCAATTGTCCACTGTAACTGTTAAACGAAAAAATTTACCTCGTTTACCACCAAAAATCCGCGAAAATATCGCGCGAAAAGTTAATACAAAACCCAACACAAAAACCGAAGCTAACAAAATGAATGTAGCAAGGTCGAGTTTAAAAGCTTATAACAATAAACAGAAAGTATTAACTCGTCGCGCGGAGAACTTGATAAACAAACGACAAACACAAATGACCAAGGCCCAAAAAGCAAAGAATATCGCGATTAAAGAAGCCAAAAACCTTTATAAAATTAATAATAATTTTTTTATGACTGTATCTAAAGTTCATAACACTGGACGAGCAAAATTAAAGAACAAAATAGAAAGCTTTAATGTTAAAAATAATAATAACAGGTAAATGTATATAAATATGAGTGTTAACAATTTTATGCGAAGGTATATACAGGCGCAAAGAACTAATCCCAATGGCTTCATCATAGAACGAAATGGAAGACTAAATGCCCTTTCATCGAATTCAAATGAAAATTCAAATTCAAATTCAAATGAAAAACCCTTGAATATAAACCGTAGCAAAGTACGTATCACAAAGCCTCGTAAAAATGATTTAAATATTGTTAATAATTTTAAACCTGGTAGTAACGCTATACGTATTACATACTTTACCAACTCAAATCAATCCAAGCAATTTAATAAGTATATATCTGAAAACTCACTTCGTAAATTGTCAAAAAAGAAATTACAAAACATATACAATCTCGAACCAGAAAAAGTCGTTATAAAAGAAAATCCATGGACGAGAAAACCAGTCAAAAGAGAAAACATAAATTTTGTAACTTTTGTAAAACCAATATTAAAGAAAAAAAAGGTAATAGCAACCACGACATTTATGAAAGATCAGATGAAAAAGAAAAAGAAAAAAAACATGGTAGAAAAGGCACTTGTTAGTATCGCAAAAAATTTGGAAAATAAAAAATTAAAACCAAACAACCACACAAATCCAAAATCAATTAAAGTCTCAAAAACGAAGAAAAGGCAAGTACAACACTTATATACTCCAAATGGGATTGGGAGGAGGACTGGCTGGGTGAATTTGAATGCGTCAAATTCAAATATGTCTAATTCAGAAAATTCAATACCCTTACCCTTGACTAGAGAACGTATCAGTATAAATAAGACAGCCATGGGTAGTAAATTTAAAATTGGTAATAACGCTATACGTATTACTTTTGCAAATAATGAGGGGGAAAATAGCCTCCAATTCATATCTGAAAATCAATTTCGTAATTTATCAAGAAAGAAATTAAGAGATATATACAATTTCGAACCAGAAAAAATCGTTTTAAAATATTTTCCATATTCGAAAGAACCAATCAAAAGAAAAAACATGAAATTTGTAACTTTTGTAAAACCAAACACACCAAACACGATCAGAAAAATGGCGGGTAAAGCCGCTCAGAGTAGACGTACCAATGGTCAATAATAATAACAGGTAAATGTATATGAGTAACTCCAGATCCAAAGTTCCTGAGGAACTTCTTAAACTCGGTGTTAGGAACATGAATATTACATCCCTTGATCTATCGGGTGAAAACTTAACCAAATTACCAGAATCAATCGGTAAACTTACAAAGCTTCACTCAATTTTTATGCAAAAAAATCATTTAAAAACATTACCACCACAAATCGGTAACCTTAAAAACCTAGAGCATATTCATTTGTCTAATAATAATTTAATTAAATTACCACCACAAATCGGTAACCTTACAAAACTTCTGACACTTACTTTGGGTTATAATAATTTAGAATCGTTACCACCACAAATCGGTAACCTTAAAAACCTAGAGTTTCTTTTTTTGAATAATAATAATTTAACTAAATTACCACCATCTATTGGTAACCTTGAAAACCTTCAGATACTTCGGTTGGATAATAATAATTTAAAATTGTTACCAAGATCACTTATACGATCTGGTTTAAAAATTACTAAGAATAATTCGACAAAGTTTGAACATCTACTTATAGTACGTAGAAACGTACCCCTAAACGAAGTACCCCTAAACATTAACAATAAACGTAGCGATTCTATAACTATGGAAAATTTAAAGGTAGGTCATAATGGCATATACCTAGGATACAATAAGTATTTACGCGAAAAAACACTTTTAAACTGGATAAAAACGCAAAATAACAATACTAATATTACTAATATTGACCTTTTATACAGTCTTAGACCAAACGATTATATCGGTGTAAATCCACTTACACAAAAACCAATGTTTAGAAAAAACTTAAATTTCGTCAAGTTTGTAAAACCAAACAAGACGAAAATAAATAACAAACCAAAAACACCAAACACGATCAGAAAAAAGGCGGGTAACGCCGCTCAGAGTAGACGTACTAACAGAAAATAATCATTTCTTATACACAAACCTAAATTTACTATACAAATCCGAAACCGGGTTCCCTTTAAGATCTTCCCACAGTGTTAAAGTAAACCCCAAATCTTCCATTCGCGTAAACAACATGTCCTTGTGC
>Ga0315326_10000088_pt1 | contig 36442 bp, 35 predicted proteins | sample M180m32315metaG_FD_203457 | JGI IMG/M metagenome (GOLD analysis project Ga0315326, IMG submission 203457) | Ammonia-oxidizing marine archaeal communities from Monterey Bay, California, United States - M1 80m 32315 | ecosystem: Environmental > Aquatic > Marine > Coastal | place: USA: California... | reverse complement strand
CCTTAATCCTACTAATTTATTATTATTGTTAAACATAGACTTAGATAAACTAATTTTATCATCACCAAAAGAAGAGTTATAAGCGATTTCATCAGTAGTGAGTAGGTCTAAGGGTATTCCTGCAGATATTGTGCTAACTATTGGCACAGAAAAAGATTCTGACTCATCATTTGGCCTTATTATGCTTCTAGCGATGCCTTTTTTTCTATCTAATAAACCTTTTTTCTCTAAAATATCTAAATTATACGAAACTACTGACTTTGAGCTTATATTGCAGCCATTTCTAACATCCTCAATGGTTGGAGATATTCCATTTTGATCAAGGTATTCACAAATAAAATCATATATTAGGGTTTGCTTTTGAGATAATTCTGAATATATTTCCATGGTTGAAAAGAGTAAACAACCTAAGGAGCAGTGTCAACTGTGATTTGACGTTTTTGAAGAACTTATTTCTTAGTGACTGCAGATAATTTCTTTATTAACCTAGATTTTCTTCGGGCAGCATTATTTCTATGCAGCACTCCTTTTTGTGATGCTTTATCAAGAGAAGAAATAGCCTCTTTTATCTTTTCTTTTGTTGCATCAGAATTAGGATTCTTTTCTATTAATTCTTTAGCAGATCTAATAAGAGTTTTGGCAGTCGAAGCTATAGGTTTATTATAATTAGCATTCTTTTTAGATGTTCTTAAACTTTTTTTACTAGGCATTGTTCCTGTTAATTGTTTCAATATTATCTACGCCATCGATTGTTTCTATGATGGAGTAAATTTTATTCTGTTGCTCTAAACCGTTAGAGTCTACTGTAATTAAGATACTTTTTCCAGTATCTATCTCATTTGTGGATATTGCAGTTATATTTAGCCCTTCATTTGATATTATATTTGCTACATCCCGAATCAAACCTACTCTATCAGCAGCATCTATTTTGATTGTGATGTTTTCAATTTGTTGGTTTAAAAAGCTGGATAATTTTTTTACAAGAGTAGGTGTATTAATAACACCTGACCCAACAAGTAATGCTAATTCATCTAATGATTCATATGATAGCTCATTAGATAATTCTTCTAATGGAGTATTTATTTTTAGCCTATTAACTAATCTGTTAACTATATCTATACCTCTCTCAATACTTAATGTTCTTTCTTCCTTTCTAAACCACTGTCTAATTTTAAACCTTGATTTATTTGTGCTCACATATCCTAGATCAGGGTTTAACCAATCAAGTTTTGGGCCTTGGTTTTTAGATTTGATTATTTCTACTGTATCTCCATTTGAAATAACTGAATTTAAGGGCATATTTTGCCCATTTATTAAAGCAGAGGAAGTGTTATTTCCTAGTTCTGTATGTACTTCATATGCAAAATCTATAGGAGTTGAGCCTTCAGGAATTGATTTTATATCCCCTGCTGGAGTATAGCAGTATATCCTCTCTTTAAGTACGTCAGTTTTAATTGAATCTATATAGTTTTCATCTTCAGGTAATTCGATTTGCCAATCAATTAAATTTCTAAACCAATTTAATTTATTCATGTATGCAGCGCCCAAATTGTCGGGCGTATCTTTGTATTGCCAGTGAGCCGCAATTCCTCTTTCTGCAATTTCATGCATCTCTTTGGTTCTTATTTGTATTTCTACAGGGTAACTATCTAAGCACATGACCGTTGAATGGATAGACTGATACATACTTTCTTTAGGATTTGCTATATAGTCATCAAATTCACCAGGGATAGGCCTCCATAATTCATGCAAAACTCCTAAAGAAGAATAACAATCTTGAACAGAATTAACGATTATTCTAACTGCAATTAGATCATGTATCTCGTCGAATTTTTTACCTAAAATAGAATATTTCTCAATTTTTTTATATATGCTATATAAGTGCTTCGCCCTTCCTTCTATCACACAACTTATTGATGATTTAGTAAGAGCTTCTTCTAATAGCTTAGTTACTCTTTTTACATAATTTTCTCGTTGCTTTCTTTTTCCAGAAATTAGCGTCGCTATTTTTTTGTATGATTTGGGAAGTAGATATTTAAAAGATTCATCTTCTAATTTCCATTTAAATTCCCATATGCCGAGTCTATGAGCCAGAGGTGCAAAAATTTCCATAGTTTCTAAAGCTATTCTTGATTGAGATTTTTCATCTAAAGCAAATAAAGTTTGCATATTATGAAGCCTGTCAGCCAATTTTATTAATATAACTCTTGCATCTTCAGTAGTAGAAAGTAGAAGTTTTCTGATAGTAGCTGCTCTTGAAATATCTGAAGCATAATCTAGGCTAATATTTTCTTGCGTAGATGAAGTTATTTTTATAGTGGGAAGTTTAGTAACTCCATCAACTAAAATAGCGACTTCTTTTCCAAATTTATCCTCTAATTCTGCATATTCTACTTCACAGTCTTCTATAACATCATGCAATAATGCTGCTGAAATTGTAGACCAATCCATTTTCATTTCAGCAAGATAAATAGCTGTATTAATTGGATGTATTATATAAGGCTCTCCTGTTTTTCTTTTTTGACCCTTGTGGCTTTTAATAGCAAATTCGAGAGAGCGCACAATTCTTTTAATATCTTTACTGGATAGATATTTTTCAACTTCATTTATTAAATTTGTTTTGTCAGTTGAGACCATTATTAGATTTTCAACTACTTTTTCAAGTATTACAAGGTAATTAATCTAGTGATGGTTTTCCTGGGAATGGTAATACTGACGAGAATTTACCAATTAGATCTAAAAATTCTTTTGGGAATATATATGTCTTTCCTGTTTTGTCTTCTATTATTCCATTAGGAGATCCGTCACTACATATCACATGAATTACAATACTTTCATTTTTTAATTTAAATTCTAATTTATATAAAAATTGACATTCTTCTTCGTAATTTTGTTTTAATGGGACATTAATAGTCTTAATTAATTCGTCTATTTCATTTTTATCTAATATTTTTAGATCTTCATATACTCCACTTTTAAGTCTTTTTATTATAATTTCTTTTGAGTTGCTTAGATTCAAAGATTCAACCAAATTTTCTGTACCTTCCCAGCTTATAGTGGAACAGTTTACATAATATGAGCCATCTGAATTTGAATGGATTTCATATTTTTTATCATCTATATTAAAAATGATTATCCAGCCTGTTGTTACGACTTGGGCATATAGTTCTCCTGGTTTTGGACATTCTAAGCTTGAATCAGAGAAAGTATATTCTCTATATGAATCTATCTGAATATCTTGAGGGGGAACATTCATCTCATTTGATAGTTCAGCCATAAATAAGCCTCCAAAACTTGGAATTTGAGGTGTGGGAGTCGGAACAGGAGTCGGAGTAGGAGTCGGTGTTTTTATAACCTTGATTTCTGGAACAGGAGTCGGAGTAGCAAATTCTGGGTTTATTACTGGCAAGTTTTCATTTTCTTCGCTTGGGAATGCCTGCAGCAGAATTAAAGATATGATTGCAACAGAAGCTGATAAGACAATGACTGCTCCAGTAATTTTAAGTAGAGTTTTATTCATGTATTAATTATAGTTCAAAATCAAAATCAGTTCTTAAGACTTTTAGAAATATCAATTATTCTTTTTACTATTTTTCTTTGTTGGAACCCTAAAGCTCACATAATAAAATCCTATTGCTCCAACTATTACTACAATTATTTTTATAATGTTATTAGGTATAGCGATTGGAGAGAAAGGTAATATGGCGAGTAATATAAAAATTGTCATCATGGAAAGAGCAATAATTTTTGCTCTCTGAGGCATACCTTTGCCTTCTCTAAAATCTTTTATATATTTCCCAAATGTTTTATTTTTTATAAGCCAGTTATATAATTTTTCTGAGGACCTGATATAGCAAGCGGCAGCTAGAATTAAAAAAACAGTGGTAGGAAGGCCAGGCACAAATATTCCAATAGTTCCTATACCCACAAACAAACTGCCTAATAAAATCCAAAATATTCTAATAATTAAGAACCTACTTTTTTTCATTTCATGTGCAGAATTATTATCTTGCAATATTATTTTCCTTTTCATAGAGGTAATTAGCGAAGCCTCTTACCCACTCTTCGTCGTCATTTAAACTTGGAATTAATTTTACCTGTTCTCCACTGAATTCTTTAAAAATTTCATCGTTCTCTTCTGCAATCTCTTCTAGCGTTTCTAAGCAATCAGAGGTAAAAGATGGACAAGCAACAGATACTTTTTTAATTCCTTTTTTAGCCAGATTCTCCAGCACATCAATAATATTTGGTTCAATCCATTTATCTGGCCCAAAAGTGCTTTGATATACAACTTGAAACGGTTTATATGGGTTAATCATTTCAGCCACTTTCATAATTTGTTTTAGACAGTGAGATTTATAGCATAATTCATTATTTTTTCACAGCAATTTTCAATTTTTTGACAATGTTTTCCAGACGGGTCTGCTTTTTTTAATAACCTAGTTTTGAAATGTATATCATCTTTTATAATTTTTTGCTTTTATATATTTTTTTGTAAATGGAATTTAACAGAAAATTAACATAATCTTGACTATTTTAGTAGAAATATACTTGACTTATTTAATCAAGTTTAATAAAAAGTATATCAAATTAGTCAGAAATAATATTAGAGAAGAAAAGGTTTTGGGCCATGAAAAATTTAATTATAAGCATAGCAATTGCTACTATGGCACTTTTTGCTATAGCTTGCGGATCTACAGAGACAGAAATTGAAGTTATCAAAGAAATTGAAATTACCAAAGAAATTGAAGTTCCAGTAGCTCCAAAGTCTTTGGTAATTTATTCTGGTAGAAAAGAATCTTTAGTTGGTCCAATTATCACTCAATTCTCAGAAGCTACTGGAATCCCAGTAGAAGTTAAATATGGAAAGACATCCGCGATGGCGGCTACATTATTGGAAGAGGGGGGTAAGACCCCTGCTGATGTATTCTTTGCACAAGATCCAGGAGGATTAGGTGCAGTTGAATCAATGTTAGCAACTCTACCTGCAAATATTACAGATCTAGTTCCTGCTTGGGCAGATTCTCCTGATCGTAAATGGACAGGTATCTCTGGAAGAGCGAGGGTGGTAGTGTACAACACGGATGCAATTAGTGACCCTGCCACTCAGCTCCCTGATAACATTTACGATTTTATTGATCCTAAATGGAAGGGAAAGATTGGTTGGCCTCCGACTAATAGCTCTTTTCACGCTATGGTTACTGGAATGAGGCAGATATGGGGAGAAGAAAAGACAAGAACTTGGCTTGAAGGAATAGTTGCAAATGGAGCCAATGTTTATGCTAAAAATACTCCAACAGTTGAGGCTGCAGGAGCTGGTGAAATTGAAGTAGGGTTTGTTAATCACTATTATTTGCACAGATTCATTGCAGCTAATACAGAAAGCTTTAAAGCTAGAAACTACTTCTTGCCTTCAGGAGGCCCAGGTTCAGTTGTTCTAGTTGCAGGAGCAGGAGTATTGCAAGAATCTGATAACAAAGATGGCGCAGAAGCATTTATTAGATTTATGCTTTCTAAGCCAGCCCAGGCTTACTTTGCAAATGAAACTTATGAGTATCCTCTTGTAGAAGGTGTTAAGAAGAACCATCTTTTACCAGATTTAGATACTTTGAATCTTCCTGATATCGATATATCTGATTTAGGAGATATTGCTGCTACTCAGAAGTTATTACAGGAAACTGGAGCACTTCCTTAAGCAGAAATTTAGGTAACATTTTGTTTCTTCATTAAAAAAGGGAGAGAATTAACGTTCTCTCCCTTTTTTTATATACTTGACCAACATGATTAAGTTTAGAAATATTAATATAAATTATTATTGGCTTTCAACTCTCTCTACAATAATAGTTTCAGCAGTTTCTATTCCTATTATTTATTTGGTTTTTAGAGCTGTTAATGCTGAAAACTTTGCTGAACTTTTATTTAGAGAGAGAGTTTTACTAATTATTATTAGATCAATTGCTTTAATTGTATTCGTAACCTTTTTTTCAGTAGTAATATCATATTTACTATGTCATTTTTTAATAAAAACAAATGTGCCTTTTAAGAAATTCTTAACAGTGTTTTGCTGCCTTCCAATTGTTATACCTAGTTATGTTTATGGAATGGTTTTTGTAGATTTATTGGGCCCCAAAGGTAGGATTCATAAGATTTTAAGCAGTGCAAATATAACAGATTATTTCCCAGATTTATATGGATTTTGGGGAGCTGCGATTGTGCTAACTTTTTTATCTTACCCGTATGTTTTTTTACCTTTGAGGGCAGCTATGCTTAGATTAGATAATTCTTTTGAAGATGCATCTAGAAGTTTAGGAAGGGGTAGATTAAAGACTTTCTTCTATATTTCCCTTCCTCTTTTATTCCCAGCGATTAGATCAGGAGGTATTTTGGTTGCTTTATATACTCTAAGTGATTTTGGGGCAGTTGCACTATTAAGATACGAAACTTTTACTTGGGCTATCATGACGCAATATGAAGTTGGATTTAATAGAATTGCCGCAGCCATCCTATCATTAGTATTAGTAATCATTGCAATTTCATTGTTAGGATTTGATACTTTGTTTAGCGGGCCAAAAAATTATCATTCTTCTTCTTCTTCTAATAGATTTATAAATATTGATAGGTTGGATTATAAAAGATGGATCGTATTTTTAGGGATATGTATAGTTCCTTTTGTAGGAGTAATAATCCCAGTTGGGGGGTTGCTATATTGGCTATTAAGAGGATTATTTATTGGAGAAGTTTATAGTTTTAATTTAAGCTTTGGAACAATATTCAACTCACTATATGTTGCTGCTTTAGCGTCTTTTTTTACTTTAATAATTGCTATGCCCATTGCTTTTTTTGCCGTAAAGCACAAAGGAAAATTTAGTATCTTATTGGAAAAAATCTCTTACATTGGATTTGGTTTACCGGCTATAGTTGTGGCATTATCTCTAGTATACTTTTCAATAAATTTTGCTTTTCCAATTTATCAAACTATTTTTGTTCTTACTTTTGGATACGGAGTGCTATTTTTACCAGTAGCTGTAAGTGCGATAAAAACTACTTTAATGCAGGTTAATGAAAACCTAGAGGATGCATCAAGAGGCCTTGGAATAGGGTATTGGCTTACTCTATGGAGAATAACTATTCCTTTAATAATGCCAAGTATTTTGGCTGGCGGATTATTAGTCTTTTTGCTTACATTAAAAGAATTGCCATTAACTATGATTCTGGCGCCCCTTAATTTTGATAGCCTCGCATTGAAAGTTTGGGATTATGCATCAGAGGCATTTTTTGCGGAAGCAGCACTTCCAGCATTGATTTTGATATTATTATCAGGTCCTGCTTCTGCATATTTGGTTTTAAAGAGAAATGACATAGAAACGAGCAATTAAATGTATTCTGATATTAAAGAGAAGACTACAAATTATGGCCGTATTCAATTAGAAGAGGTCAGTACTTCATTTAATGATGCTAAGATACTTGATGAATTTTCATTAATTGTGGAGCCTGGGCAATTTGTTTCTATTCTCGGTACTAGCGGAATAGGAAAGACAACTTTACTCAGAGCTATATCTGGTTTTAAGAGAATTTCAAGTGGATACTTAAGAATTAATGGTCAACTGGCATCTTCAAATTTTTTACACATACCTCCTGAGAAAAGAAATTTAGGGTTTGTATTCCAAGACTATGCCTTATTTCCTCATTTAAATGTGTTTGAGAATATTGGGTATGGAATCAGTAAAAAATATGATTACAGAAATACTAGAGTGGAAGAATTAATAAATATTCTAGATCTTTCCTCCCATGTGAAGAAATTTCCTAGTCAACTATCTGGCGGTCAGCAGCAAAGAGTTGCAATTGGAAGAGCTATGGCTATTAATCCCTCTGCTATTTTAATGGATGAACCTTTTTCTAATTTAGATTTTAGTTTAAAAAAATCTTTATCTTCTGAAATAAAGAAAATAATTAATAAATCAGGCACGTCTACAATAATGGTTACTCATGATGAGAATGAAGCAGAGAGATTATCTGATAAATGTTATCTAATGGAGAATGGAAAGCTAAAAGATCTTTAAGACCTTTCAGTTTTTATAGACAAAATTATTGGTATAGCAATAAAAACTAATAAGGACCCTATAGCAAAAGAAATTCTGTAAGTTTCATATAAATCGTAAATTAAACCGCCTAATATAGGAGTAATTGCTGAAAATATGCCCCCAAGGGTACTCATCAATCCAACAGCAGTTCCATAATTTTTTCTGCCAAAAAAATCTCCTATCATCGAAAGTCTTAATGGAATTGATGCTCCAAATCCTCCTCCCCAGCAAAGTGCAAATATTATAATTAATACATTGGTATTTATAATTATCCCGAATACCTCTTGTTCTATAATGCTCAATGAGAGTGATCCAATACCTAGAAATAGAAAAGCAATGGACATTAAATATTTTGGATTAATTTTATTACTAGAAAACCCAACCATTAGCCTGCTTGATACATCTGCAAATGCAATAATAGCTATAGAAAATCCTGCTAAAGAAAGAGATACATTGAAGCTGGTTAATGCAGGAATATGGAGCAAGCCTAAAGCAAATAGACCTTGAGTTAAGCTCGTAGCTATTGCAAATTTCCAAAAAGTAATTGATTTTAAAATCTCTTTTACGGACTTATCATTATTTTTTTTAATACCTTTAGATAACTCATGATCCTCTTCGCTTTCAACTTCTCCATCTGGCAGCAAGCCATAATCTTCAGGAGATGACCTCATAATTAATGTAGCAGGAAACCCAATAACCCAAAAACCAATTCCTGCAAAAATAATTACAGGTCTCCACCCATAATTGCTAATTAATATTACTAATAACGGAACTAATAATCCTCCTATTCCTGAAGCAGACATCATTAATGAAAGAGCTAGTTTTCTTTTTTTAACAAACCAATTTCCAACAGTTGCCACTAAAACTATAAAAGTCCCAAATGACATGCCTATTGTTAATAAAGATATGCAAAGATAAAAATGCCAAAGCTTTGAAATGAATCCCATTAGGACAAAACTTAGTCCGGTAGTAAAAATACCAAATGCCATAACTCTTTTTATTCCAAATTTATTTAGAATGATGCCAACAAAAGGAGATATCATACCTCCTTCAGACCTTTGTAGCGACATACCTGCAGCAGTTAAAGCTCTGCTCCAACCCATAGATTCGACAATTGGATCAAAAAAAGCTGTAAATCCTCTCCAGAAAACTGTAGAGGCATATCCTTGAACTAATGCTCCTGCACCTACTATCTTCCATCCATAGAAAAATTTATTTTTCTTGCTAGACGTAATTCCCCCTATAGACCCATAATGCCATAACCACTATCTACTGGTATTATTGCTCCTGTTATTCCAGAAGATAAATCACTTAATAAAAAGCTGGATGCATGAGCTACTTCTTCGTGTGTAATATTTCTTTTAAGAGGGGATCTATCTGCATGAGTTTTTCTCATATGATTAAAGCCATCTATGCTCCTTGCAGAGAGAGTTGGAAGAGGTCCTGCAGAAACAGCATTAACTCTTATATTATTTTCCCCATATTCATATGCTAATTGTTTAACACAATTTTCTAATGCTGCTTTTGCAGTGCCCATTACGTTATAGCCAGGATAAACTTTTTGAGATGCTTCAAATGACATAGCAATAATTGATCCTCCTTCTGGGTTCATAATTTTTGCCCCTAGATTTGTTATTGGGATTAAACTATAAGAGCTAGTCTCTAAGGCAGTAGAGAAACCACTTTTGGTTACATCCGAGAAGTTCCCACCTAAATCTTCTCTTTCTGCAAACGCAATGCTATGAACTATAAAATCTATTTGATTTAATTTTTCTTTAGATATTTTAAAAAAATTATTTAGGCTTTTCTGATTTAGCACATCACATTCTTCTATGAAAGCTGGACTGAGGTCTTTTAAGGATTTTTCTACGCTACCTAGAACTCTTTCGTTTTGATATGAATATCCAATTTCAGCTCCTAGATTAGAAAGCTCCTTTGCTATGTAATACGCAATACTTCTATGATTTGCTACTCCAAAAATTAGCCCTTTTTTGCCTTTAAATTCCAATTCTTCTCCTTACCAATTTGTTACTGACCCATCAACTCTTTTCAATTGAGGTGGATCCCATTTTTTAAATTTACTTTTTTTAAGTATTTCTTCATTTACAGATATTCCTAATCCAGGAGTTTCTGCTACCTTAAACATTGCATTTTCTATCTTATGATCTATCTTAATTATTTCATCATTAGAAAACCCAGCATTTTCAGATGATGATTCTCTTGTTTCAAGCCATGCAAAGTTTGGAACAGATGCTCCAAAATGTATTGATGCAGCCGTGCATACTGGTCCTAAAGGATTATGAGGCATCATATCTATATAATGACTCTCACACCATCCAGCAACTTTCAAAGATTCTGTGATGCCACCAACATTGCATATGTCTACTCTGGCGAATTGAGTTAAGTCATTTTCAATATAGGGAACAAATTGCCATTTTGAGGCAAATTCCTCTCCTATTGCGAATGGGATATTAGTCATTTTCCTTAAAGCTTCGTATGCGCTTGGTGTTTCATCCCTGATTGGTTCTTCCACAAAATCTAATGTTCCATTTGGAAGTTTATTGCAGAAAGATGCTGCTTCAGCTACTGAAAATCTATGATGGAGATCAACGCCTAAAACTACTTCACTGCCTAATTCATTCCTTGCTTTAATTATCCATTCTGCAGTTTTATTAAGAGATTCTCTAGGTTCAAAAATTAATTCTTCACCTTCAAGGCCCCTTGATTTTGTATTTATAGATTCAAATTCTCGTGAGCCTCCATCAGGAGACATGCTTAATCTAAATGCTTGCCAGCCTGATTTAATTAATTTTTTTGCCTGATTTATCATTTCTTGGCCAGGAGGTGCAGATGTAGTTGCAAAAGTTGGAACAAAATCTCTTTGTTTCCCTCCTATTAATTCATAGACTGGAGCTCCTAATGCTTTGCCTTTTATATCGTAAAGAGCTAAATCTATTGCTGATATAGCCGCTGTTAAGGTTCTGCCCCCTTCGAAGTATTGACTCCTGTATAGTCTTTGCCAAATTTTACCAATTTCAAATGGATCCATTCCAACTATTATTTCTTTATAGTGATCTATGATTCCTGATACTCCGAGCTCTCTCGCAGATAGTCCTGATTCACCCCAACCAAACACATCACTGTCAGTTTCAATTTTTACTAATAGTTGATTTCTGCTGCCAATCCAAATCGGGTAGGGAATAACATTAGTTATTTTCATTATGGACATCCTTTCATTGATTTTAGCTTATTACCATAAGGTAAAATTTTAAAGGCTTAAATGATTTATTTTAAATAAATTGTTGATTTTGTATTTTAAAAATTATATTTGTGATGTATTATCAAAAAAAATATTAATGGAGGAATTTGCTAGATTATTTTAAAGTTCCTGAAGAAGATGTTGTAACAGTAGATGTTAAAAACTTAAGAAGAGTAACTGAACAGATGTTTATCAAATGTGGAGTTGAATCTGAGGAAGCGAGATTAGGTGCAGATGTTTTAATGCATGCAGATTTAAGAGGCATAGAAACTCATGGTGTATCAAATTTGTTAAGACACTATATTTCTTGGTATAACGACGGAACAACTAATCCAAATCCAAACTGGAAGATTGTAAGAGAATCTCCAACTACTGCAACCATAGATGGGGATAATGGCTTGGGATTAATGATTGCTTATCATGCGATGAATTTAGCAATTGAAAAAGCTGAAAAATATGGCACTGGGTCGATTTCAATAAGGAATTCAGCACATTGTGGAGCTGTAGGGTATTTTGCAATGATGGCATTAGAATATGACATGATTGGAACATGTATGACTGCTGGAGGCAATACTATGGTACCTACCTTTGGTGCTGAGGCTAAATTAGGAACAAATCCCATTGCAATTGCCGTACCTACAAAATCTAAACCTCCTTTTGTATTTGATGCGGCAACTACAACAATTGCAGGTAATAAGATGGGCCTATTAGAGAGAATTGGTGCTTCAATGCAACCAGGTTGGGTTGCCCATGATGATGGGACTCCAGATATGGATGGGGGAGGAGAATTTCAATATGCACATGGTCCTCAAAAGATGCAACTTCCTCTTGGAGGAACTAGAGAAATGGGTTCTCATAAAGGTTACGGACTAGGTGTATCTGTAGATATATTGTGCGGAATATTAAGTAATGGAATTGGGTTTCCAACTCTTGAAGCTTCAAGAAGAGCGCATTATGTTTCTGCTTTTAAGGTAGATGGATTTTCAGAAGTTGATGAATTTAAAAATTCTATGGACCAGATGCTTCAAGGTCTTGAGGATACAAAGCCAGCCCCAGGAAATAAAAGAGTTCTTTATGCAGGATTAGAAGAGTATGAAGAAGAACAGAAAAGGTTAAATAAGGGCATTCCTCTTCACAAAGAGGTTGTGGGGTGGTACGAAGAGGCATGTCAGGAAATGAATATAGAGTTTATTTTGTCTTAGAATTTTTTCCAGAAAGACTCAATTTTTTTAACCTTTTCTAATATTGATGGATCCCACTTAGACTCAATTTTTTTAACCTTTTCTTGATCCCAATTAATTTTTCTGACTACTCGCTCATCGCTATAATAGACTGCAAAAATTGATTCTTTGAATTTATTAAAGTCATCTATCATATTTTTTTCATGCCACCTTATAATTTCTATTTTTTCTGTAAGGTCTATTGAAAAGAAATTGCCTGAAATTCTTACATTAGGATGCAAATTAATTGATTCTAGAATACTAATTATAGATTTTTTATGATTATTTGAACTAAGGAAGTGTTTTTCTATTTGTTTATATAGCCCCATGTCTCCGGCAGCAGGTATTTCATCATTTTTAGGTATCATAATATTCATTATGTCTTTTAATAATCTCTGATTTAATTCTGATATTTTATTTTCCATTTTTTGATAAGTTTTCCGCTATCATTAGGGATATTGCTTGTATTGTTGGAGTAGGATTTACTGATGCAGAAGTTACAAATAAACTACCATCAACAATGTATACATTTTCTAAATCATGCATTTTACCTGATTTATTTACTACTGATTCTTCTGGATTATTGCCCATCTTTGCTGTACCCATCAAATGCCATCCAGCTTGCCTCATTAAAGGTGTGTTAAAAGTAAATTTTGCTCCTGCCTCTTTTAATACTTCGTCTGTTTTTTCTATAGCAAAATCTAATATTTTTCTAGAATTTTCGCTTAATTCGTAATTTATTTTTACACCTGGAAGGCCATCCGAATCTTTTGATCTATTATCCAAACTAATATAATTTTCTTCTTCCGGGAGATCTTCAGCAATTATAGAAAATCCTAAAATATTTCCAAAGGACTCAGAGAACTGTTCATGATGATTTTCTCCCCAGCCCAATTCCAATGCAGTCATTGCGGGGCCATGATTTCTGACCATTTGGAGAGAGAACCCTCTAACAAATCCTCTATTCTTGTCAGTCTCATAAAATTGTTGTGACATTAGAATATTAGCGGTAGGTCCATTAAAAAATTTATTCTCTCCTTCAAAACGTCCTCTAATAAATGAATATGGATGGAACATGAGATTTTTCCCTACTAGCCCACTGCTATTTCCTAATCCATTTTGATGATTTCTAGAAGAAGACATTAGTAATAGTCTAGCAGTACCTATCGCATTGCAGGCTATAACAATATTGTTTGCATTTATTGAAATTTCTCTACCATTTTTAATATATTCAACACCGGTTGCTCTTTGTTCGTTGTTTGTGATGATTTTTTTTACTCTTGCACCTGATATAATCCTTGCTCCATATTTTTTTGCTTCAGGCCAATATTTATTATCTGTACTTGAAACAGAAGCTCTGTCCATAAGGGCGTGAGAACCTATAAATTCCCATTTGTTTTTAAAGTAATTCGAATCTACGTAGTTGTCTGAAGGCCACCAATGCCAATTTAACTTATCAAAAGCTTTCGCAATTATTTCGCCGTCATCCCCTAATGGGACAGGAGGAAGAGGCCTTTTTGTCCTTGGCGGGTTTGCAGGGTCTCCTGATATTCCTGAGCAACCCATCATGATGTCATTTTCATCATAGTATTTTTCTAGATCAAAATAATTTATTGGCCAGTCGTCTGCTACACCATCAAGAGTTTTGACTTTAAAGTCAGATGGATGGAATCTAGGTGTATGGGCTGTCCAGTGGATAGTGCTTCCACCAACCGAGTTATACATCAATGGATGTATTGGGCTATTTTGGTTATTTATAGGGTAATCAAATTTATTTTCTCGAAAATTTGGATTCCAGTTCCATTTTGTAAACCCATCAATTTCTAATGTATTTTTATTTTTAGGATACGAATCATAATCAATAAATTCTCCTTGCTCTAAACATACAACTTTGGCTCCATTTTTTGACAATTTCCATGAGAAGGCTGCGCCTGATGCACCTGATCCAATTACTAAATAATCTATTTCATCTTTTTTCATAAGTTTAAATTGGGCACTTTTTCATAAATTAACTTAAATGATAGAATCTGGAAAGCGATATGTTAATTTCAGTTTTAGTTTCATTCATAATAATAGTAATTTCTGCAGCTATTCCAATAGTTCATTTCTTTGCATTTCCAATTAGCCCATTTATATCCGGATTTATTGGAGCTTCAATAGGGGATTTGCAGGATGAGAGGATAATATATTTTGGGTTGTTATGTGCCATAGTTCTGTTCTTTCCTCTCTTCATTTTAATGGAGTTTACGGGAGTGCTTGGTGAATTAAAATGGTACTACTCACTTCTGATTTCTTTTTTGCTAAGCGGTTATATATGGTTCGGAACTACAATTGGAGCGCTATTAAAGTTTTGGAGCTCTAAAAAAATTAGATAAGTTAATTCGCGATATTATCTGCAATTATTTCTAATATGTGCTTGGGGCTGTGATTTGAAAAATCTTCTATCTGATGTCTGCAAGAAACTCCAGTAATTGCTACTTGTGTATCTTTTTCAATATTGTTTATATATGGAATTAGCCTGTCTTCGGCTATTTTTTTTGAAATATCATAATGCTCTTTCTCATAACCAAATGCACCAGCCATTCCGCAACATCCTGAAGGAATTTTTTCCACTTTTGAGTTAGGTATTAGTTTCATAGAATCAATCGAAACATTTTCTCCTACAATAGTTTTTTCATGGCAATGCACTTGGACTGCATATGATTTCTTATCTATGTTATTTTTAAATTTAATTTTATTTGAATTGGTAGGGTCAGCAATTATCTCTTGTAGTAAATAAGTGTTGCTTGATATTAGATTGGCCTTATCATCCTCTGGAAACATATCTGGATATTCATCCTTTAAGGCTGACACACAACTTGGTTCCGCTCCTACTACTATCGCACCTTCTTTTACATGAGTATAAAGTTTGTCTATATTATACCTAGCATTCCTTTTTGCAGACTCCAGCAACCCTTTGGATATTAATGGTCTACCACAACATTTTTTATCGATCAACATAACATTATAGTTTAGAGATTTTAGTATTTTTATAGCAGACAGTCCTACCTGAGGGTGGTTATAGTTTGTGAAAGTATCATGAAAGAAAACAGCCATTTTCTCTTTACTATTTGAATCTGATTTATATAATTTTTCAAATGAATTAGAGGCTATCTTTGGAATATTTCTTCTTTTATCGATTTTTAATAAATAATCTGAAAGAAGCTTAAAGATAAATAATTTTCTAGTTAAGTTAAAAATACTTGGAAAAATTGCCCCAATTTTATTAAGAATTGCTATATTACCAGTTAATCTTGATCTGAGAGGAATTTTATTTTTTTTATAGTATTGATGTAAAAATTCATATTTAATCTTGGCCATATCTACACCAGACGGGCACTCAGATCTGCATGTTTTACATTCTAAGCATAAATCTAAAATATTAAATAATTTCTTAGAATTTAATTCTTCTATAGGGAGCTTGCCTGATAATGCAGCTCTTAACGCATTTGCTCTTCCTCGTGTTGAGTCTGCTTCATCTCTGGTTGCCATAAATGAAGGGCACATATAGCCAGAGTCGACTTTTTTGCAAGCAGCTTGGCCATTACACATTTCAACAGCTTGAGCAAATCCTCCTTCATTTTTAAAAGAAAGAAAGGTTTCTATTTTTTCTGTTTTATAATTTCCTCCAAACCTAAGATTAGAGTCCATTGGTGGAGTTTCTATTATCTTTCCAGGGTTCAGTATATTTTTTGGATCAAATGCTTTTTTTAAATCTTTAAAAGCAGAATATACTTTTTCTCCATATATTTTTTTTGTCCACGCACCTCTTACTATCCCATCTCCATGTTCTCCACTAAATGCTCCTCCAAATTCAAATACTAAATCAGAAATATCACTAGATATCTTCACCATCTTTTTTATATCAGTTTCCGATTTAAGATTAATTAGTGGCCTTATATGAAGACATCCCACAGAAGCATGCCCATAATATCCTGCTGTTGTCCCATTGCTTCTCACAACCTCATCGAATCTCTTAACATATTCTGGTAACTTTTCGGGAGATACTGCAGTATCTTCTACGAAAGGGATTGCTTTGGCTTCTCCAGGTTTTTTCATAACTAAACCTAATCCAGATTTTCTCATATTCCATACTTTGGATTGTTGGTCTGGGTTCATCACAATTGTGCTCGATAAAGCTAATTTTGAATTTTGAATTTTTGAATTAAGCTTCTCTATTTTATCTTTAACTTCAAGTTCATTTTCTCCATAAAATTCGGCGACTATTATATCGGTAGGATTACTTTTCAAGTAATCAATTCCAGATGCAAATTCAGGTGATTTTTTTGCTTCATTGATAATAATTTCACCTATATGCTCTACTGCAGAAGGCTCAAATTCAAGAGCATATCTAGAAGCCTCCATAGATTTAATAATATCTGAAAATTCTATTACTAATAGCCCTTTATTACTTGGTAGATCTACTAAATCTAACTCTGCTTCGGTAATAGTAGCTAAAGTTCCTTCTGAGCCAACGATTAACTTTGTTAAGTCAACATACCCATCATGGTTAACCTCATCTAAATTATATCCGCCAACCCTTCTCTGTATTTTAGGAAATCTTTTTTCTAATTCATCTGTATACTCTTTAAAGAGATTTAAAGAATTACTGTAAATGCTTGATTCTAAAGAACCTTTGTTTAGAAGGCTTTCAAATTTATTAAATGATAATTTTTCAAATTTATGAGTATCTCCATTTGAAAGAATAGTTTCTAGACTAGAAACATGATCAATTGTTTTTCCGTATATTACAGAATGTGCTCCGCAAGAATTATTTCCTATAACCCCACCCACAGTTGCTCTATTTGTAGTGCTTGGATCGGGTGCAAACAGTAAATTCATAGGTTTCAAATAACTATTTAATATATCAATTGAAATCCCAGGTTGTGTTAAGATTTTTTTATTGTTTTTATCAAAATCAATAACTGAATTTAAATATTTTGAGAAATCAATAACTATTGCTCTGTTTACAGTCTGCCCAGATAAACTTGATCCTCCACCTCTAGGTAGTATAGGAATATTATTTTCATATGCGATTTGGACTATAGTTTTTACATCATTAGTATTTTTGGGAATGGCTACACATAGAGGAAGAATTCTATAAATTGAAGCATCTGTTGAATATATTTCTCTAGTAATTTCATCAAATCTAACTTCCCCACTAATTTCTCTTTGAAGTGTCTTTTTTATTGAATCTTCTATTTCATTAGCAGAGTAATTATTTGATATTTCTTGGATCATTTTTTTCCTTAATTATATTAGAAAGCAAAATGCTAGCCGTAATAATACCTACTATAGTACCTAAGGAGACATATGTATTTATATGAAAATGAGTTATATATTCACTATTAATTAATGGACCTATTCTTTCTCCAAGGTATTCGATTGACATCTTGAATCCGATAACAACTAATATTAAAGATAATCCATACTTTAGATATCTAAACTGATTCTGCATTTCCTGGATAAGAAAGTATAATGGCCTCATACCTACAACTGCCATCATATTAGAACTCCATATAATGAAAGTATCTTTAGTGATCCCAAACACTGTCGGAATAGAATCAACCGCGAAAACAATATCTGTGCTTCCTAGTACAACTACCACTAAAAATAGAGGAGTAAAATAAAGCATATTTTTTTCTCTAAAGTAGAACTTGGAACCTTTGAACTCTTCAGAAATATTTAGTACTTTTTTTGAAAATTTCAAAAGTATATTCTTTTCTGGGTCTACATCTTCATCATCTATTAAAGCAAGCTTAATTCCTGTATAAATTAGGAATAAGCCCATTATCAACATGATCCATGAGAATATGCTTAAAACTGCTGCTCCTAGCGCAATAAAAACTGCCCTTGCTATGAGAGCTCCTACAATTCCGTAAGTTAATGCAATGGGTTGCAGTTTCGGAGGTATCTTAAAAAATTGAAAAATTATTATAAAAACAAATAAATTATCAAAACTTAATGCTCTTTCAGCTACATATGCTGTAAGGAAGGTTATTCCTCTTTCATTTCCTTGGAGTAACGATCCATCTTCCATGAAAAACCACAAATTTACTAGCAGTGCCAGAAAGGTCCATATGATAGTCCAAATAATAGAAGATTTGAATCCATATACTTTTCCTTTTGACCAATATAAATCAAAGGCAAGTATTACTACTACAAATAAATTAAATATCACCCATTCAGTATAATTGCCCATTTACCTATTTGAACTTGTAGTAATTTTGTAGTCTATTGTTCCTGTGGGGCTTTTTACACTAACCGTTTCTCCCTTACTTTTACCAAGAATTGCTTTGGCAACAGGAGAGTCTGAAGATATTTTTGAATTTAAAGGATCTGCTTCATGAAAATCCACTACCTGGAAAGTATAAATCTCTTTATTATTTTGATTCTCAATCGTTACTTTGCTTCCAATATTTATTTTCCCCTTTAATAATGATTGCGAGCCGTCATCAATAATGATTGCTCCTCTCATTAGATTTTCTATATCTGTTATTTTTGCCATTACCATTCCTTGAGCTTCTCTGGCTGCCTCAAGAGGCGCATTTTCTCTTACATCACCATCTGCAGCCGCATTTTGAATATCAACAGCCAAATCCATTTTCTGTTTATTGAGCTTTTCTAATTGATTAATTAATGTTTTATACCTACTTCTTGTTAGTTTAGGCCCTTCTTCAAAAGTTGAAACTCTATTCTTAGTTCTTTTGTTGGTTAAGATTCTTTTAGATCTTAAATGAGATGGAATATTTAGATCGTTCTCAATTAATTCATTATTGTGCAAGAAACCTAGGAATTTTTTTACAGAGGCAAGCCTTGATTGTGTGTCAGTATTAGCCATTCTGGAAGTGATTTGTTGACTGTAGTCTCCTACTTCTGGCGGTTTTAAATTTGATAGTAATTTCTCTTCTCCAATATTAGTAACAAAATCAGCTACTACAGCCCTTTCATTCATTCTTTCAGAGAGCGGAATCGTTTTCACATAATACTTTAAAGCCTCAATCATAGTGGATTCTGAAGTTAATTCAATTTCAGTTTTTATTTCCTCGATGCTAGTCTTTTTTGCCATTTTTTGTTCCTAAATCTATATTATTTGTATTAGTAGTAGTCAACTATTAAAAGTTAGATTACAATATACGAGTTTTACAAGAGAATATTATAGTCCTATAAAGGATTAAACAACAATAAATTTTTAATAAAGAAATAATTATATTAATTTTTAAAGTACGTGACTCAAAATGACTAAGAGAACATATCAACCAAAAAAAAGAAAAAGAGCAAGAACTCATGGATTTCGAACAAGAATGAGAACCAAGAGTGGAAGGAATGTTCTTAAAAGAAGAAGAGTCCGAGGAAGGAAGCTTTTAACTGTTGTTTCTAAACAATAGTTTAACCCTTGATTTCAATTGAAGTCATAAGAAAATCTAAAGAATTTCTGGAAGTAATTTCTAATGGTAGTAAATTTACCAAATCAGGAATTGTTATTTATTATTTAAATCACAATGAGCTTGATAAATTAAGAATAGGAATTTCTATAAAGAAACAAGTTGGTAACTCAGTAGCTAGGAATAAGCTAAGAAGGCAAATTAAGAACTTGTTAAGAGATAAATTATTTAAATTGAATGGGGTTTCTATGGTTTTAATAGTTATGAATAATAATCAAATTTTAAATTACTCTTCAATAAAGAACATACTAGAAGAATTTAATGATTTTATTTCCAAAAGCAATGAGGAATAATGTTTAAAAAAATTATATTAAAGTTTATAAAATTATATATTTTGGTTGCTTCGCCTTATATTGGAGGTAATTGTAAATACACTCCCTCGTGTTCAAACTATGGCTATGAAGCAGTAGAAAGGCATGGGGCGATAATTGGCTCATGGATGATTTTTATTAGGTTATTTAGGTGCAATCCATTTTCAAAGGGAGGATATGACCCAGTAAGATGAAAATTATTGGAAAAAATAAAATAGTTATTTTTCTTATTCTCATTCTATCTATTACGTTGTTTGGGTGCATGAACGATATGGAGCATCAAGGTAACTGGTCCTCTCCTGTAGCAGATGAAAATTATTTATATGTTCCTTCCGATAGTGGAAAAATTCTTAAATTTTCCAAATCAAATGGATCTGTAGTTAATGATTGGGAATTTCCTAGAGGAGAAAATTCTTTAGGCTCTTTTTATGGGAATATGATTTTAAAGGACGGAATTTTATATGGTTCAGCGTATGGAAATGGAGAAGGTAAAAAATGCCAGAATAGAAAATGTATTTCTAGTCTATTTGCTATAGACGTAATTAATGGTGACTCAATTTGGATGGAAGAATACATCACGATAAATGGTTCAATTGTTGGAGGAGTTGTTTTTCATAATGGAGCAATTTATGTTGCGACTTCTGAAAATGATAAAAGTGACGATGCAGGAGGGTATTTGTATGCCATTGATGCTAAATCAGATTCCAATAAAACCTTAGATGAACTCACCGGTAAGATATTGTGGAGAATTCCTTTAGTAGGCGAAATTTATGGCACCCCTTTACTGGATAAAGAACAAGAAATACTAATTGTTGGAGGGCTGAATGGAGACATTACATTTATCGATATTAAGAATAATGATTCATATATATCCAATTCTCAAAATAGACTTATTTTTACAGAACAGAGTGAATTTCCGATAATTTCACCAATAATCAAAGTTTCTAAAAATTCTTACTGTTACGGAAATATTGGTGGCAAATTAAAATGTTTTGATTTAAAGCTTTCTAGTAGCAACATCTCTTCAATTAACGGATTAAATTATTGGTCAGAATTAGTATTAGATGGCTGGATTTGGTCTGAAATAGCAGCACTTAATGATTCTTATTATGTAATTACATTATCTGGATGGTTATATAGGATAGATATTGATCCTGATTCAGAACTATTATCTATAGTATGGGAGAAGGAATTAAAATTTGATGGGAAGCCAATAGCTGGATTAGTTCCTTATTCATTTAGGAATCAGACACTTTTAGCCGTCCCTTTTGATAAAGATAAAATAATAATTATTGAGGATGGCACTGGCTCCACGTTGGGAGAATATCCATTGAAGAATGGAGTTCAGTCCCTTCCAGTTATTGAAAACAATCTTATATTTACCATTGATAGAGAGGACAATTTCAGAGGTTATTCGATTGCTGATAGATCTCAAATAATATGTTTTGATTTAGATGACATGAAAGGTTGTGATTGACCTATGTTTTCACTCTTATGGAATGAAATAATTATGAAACCAATGGTCAATATTTTGACCGTCCTCTATTCACTTTTATCTGATAATTTTGGATTAAGTATTATTGTATTCACTATCTTAATCAGGATTCTTATGATTCCTCTTTCATTTAGACAAGTAAAGCAGATGATTGGAATGCAATCGATTCAACCTAAATTAAAATTAATTCAAGCAAAGTACAAAGACCGTAAAGACCGTGATAGTAGACAAAAAATGAGCCAAGAAACTATGAATCTTTACAAACAATCTGGCGTAAATCCGGTTGGATGTTTGGGTCCAATGGTAATTCAATTGCCAATTTGGATAGGACTTTACAGAGCTATATTTAAAGTTGTTCCTCCTACCCCAGAAGGCTTAGCTAATTTGTCCGGATATCTTTATTCTTGGAATCCTGTAATAAATAAAGTCCCATTGAATAGTTTCTTCTTGGGAATAGATTTAGTAAATCCTGTTCAGCAGGCAGGAGGGTTGTTTGCAATATTACTTCCATTAATCGTGGCCAGCACAACTTTTGCTCAACAAAAAGTCTCTATGTTTAAAAGCTCAGACGCAAGGCAAGAGCAAACAAATAAAATGATGTTATGGATGATGCCAATAATGTTTGGATTTTTTACATTATCTTTCCCTGCAGGTTTAGCTACATACATAATTTTTTCAAATATAGCAGGATTCTTTATACAAATATATGTACTAAAAAAATTAAAAGTTAAGCATTCACTAAAAGAAATGTTAAGTTTTAGAACTTCAAAATCTGAGAATACTGACATAAATCAAAATGAGAATACTGACATAAATCAAAATGAGAATTTTGAAGTGCAAGTAAAGGAGGAAAATTATGAGCACTCAACAATTTCAAGGAAAAACCGTAGAAGAAGCAACAAAGCTCGCTCTAGAAGAATTAAAGGCAAATCTAGAAGAGGTTAACATTGAAATAATATCTCCAGGAAAATCTGGTATTTTAGGACTTGGTGGAGAGCCGGCATTAATAGAAGTAACTATTGAAAATGATGGCAAATCAACTAAATCTGTATCAACAAAAAAGTCATATAAAAAGAAGGATAGCGTTCCTAGAAGAGAGATGGATGTTGTTGATGAAGATACTGCAAAACTTGCAGTTGATTTAGTAAATTACATATTATCTAGTCTAGAAGTTGACGTGAAAACTTTCTTCAGAGATCAAGATGATTTTGATAATAAATCAGTCTATTTTGAGATAGAAGGGGATGATTCTGGACTAATAATTGGAAGAAAGGGTGAGACTTTAAGATCTCTAGAATTTCTAATTTCATTTATTATTAAAAGGCAATTAGATAAGAAAGTAAGAGTCATTTTGGATGTAGAAGGCTATCAAGAAAGAAGAAGGCAGAATATAGCTTCTCTGGCTGAATCAGCTGCTGAAAAAGTTATTAAATCTGGAAAGCCAGTAAAGATGGATCCAATGTCACCTTTTGATAGAAGAATAGTTCACTTATCTTTAGAAAAGCAGCCAAAGATTACTACTGAAAGTGAAGGTAGTGGATCAAGGCGTCAAGTTGTAATTAAATTAAAATAAGATTGAAATCCATTGATATTTTAACTATAGGAAATATAACTGAAGATAGAATATTCAAAGAAGATAATTCCTTTTCTTCGATTGGGGGTCCTTCTTTTTATGCGTCAAAAGCTTGTATTAAATATGGAATTAAATCAGGCGTAATATCTATATCAAGTGATGAATTAAAATTGGAAGATTGTTTGCCTGATAATATTGCCTTTCCTCAAAATAGGATAGGGCATACTATATTTGAAAATCACTATGTTAATAATATGAGAGCACAAAGAGTAGTTAATTTTTCTCAAAGTTTAAATACTTGTGATTTAATTTATCCAATAAATTATGCTCTTCCAAAATTAATATTTTATTGTCCAGTTTTTAATGAAGTCACTAATGAGTTCTTAGAACTATTTCCAGATAGCATTAAAGTATGTAATCTTCAAGGATGGATGAGAGCTTTGGATTCTCAAGGAAATGTATCTATTAAAAAAGAACTTCCAGATTTAGATTTTTCAATTTTTGATGCAGTGATTATGTCTGAGCATGATGTAGATTATGATAATGCTCTTAAGATATCTGAATCATGTAAATTGGTATGCATAACTAAGGGTGAACAAGGCTCGACTTTAATAGTAGATAACGAGATAGAAAACTATAAAACCATTCAAGTTGTTAATGTTGATGAGACAGGTGCTGGAGATGTATGGGCAATCACTTTTTCTATCTTCTATTTTATATTTAAAAAACAAATTAAAGATAGCGCAATGTTTGCTAATACTGCGGCATCAATTTCTATTAAAGGTATAGGAGATTCTGAAATTCCTTATTTAGATAAACTTTTGAATTTGAAAAAATGGTAAAAAGAATAAGACTAGGCCAATTGATGATTAGCAAAGGTCTTGTGAAATCAAATAAAGAGGCGGAGATAATTCTTAATTCGAAAAAAATAAAAGTTAAGAATTTTGATTCTAATAATCTATTCTCACACACTCTAGTGCAAATTAACGCAGAATTAATCGTTGACGATAGTAAGTTTGTATCAAGAGGAGGTGAAAAATTAAATAATTTCTTTTGTGATGTAGATATAGATTTTAATTTCAATACTTGCCTTGATGTTGGAGCATCTACAGGTGGCTTCACTGATGCACTTCTTAAAAAAGGAGCAAATAGTGTTTACTGTATCGATTCTGGAATAAATCAGATTCATCCATCTTTGTTGAGAAATCCAAAAGTTTTCTCATATGAAAAGGTAAATGCTAGGCACGATATTAAATTGCCTATTAAAAAAGTAGATCTTATTGTAATAGATGTTTCATTTATTTCTACTTTAAAAATAATGCCAAACCTAATTAAATTTATGAAGACTGAAAGCAATATTATTGTTCTTATTAAGCCTCAATTTGAAGCGAAAAAAAACCAAGTCGAACGAGGAGGAATAGTTTCTAATCCTAATGTTCATGCAGAGATAATTAATAGCCTGGTAGATGGATATAAAAAATTAGGTTTATCTTTTATCGAAATTAAAAAATCAAGAGTCCTAGGCAGGAAAGGAAATCAAGAGTTTTTTTGTGTATTAAAAATTTTATGATTATTTTTTGGGGATCTTTATAATTAAGTTTTAGACCAGAGAAACCTTATGCAAGAAAAAAAGTTATCTGAAAAATGTGGTGTTGTTGGAATCTATCATCCAAATGAACAAGTCGCATCTTCGACCTTTTTTAGCTTATTTTCATTACAACATAGAGGGCAAGAATCAGCGGGCATAGCCACAAGCGATGGTTCCTTAATTTATGAGCACAAGGCTTTAGGCTTAATAAATCAAGTTTTTGATGAAGATAAAATTTCGAAATTAAAAGGTAATATTTCTATAGGACACACTAGATATTCCACTACTGGATCAAACAATCTTAATAATTCTCAGCCTATAAAAGTTTCTGGGATCAGCGGAGATTTGTTTATAGGTCATAATGGCAATTTAATTAATACTGAAGAAATAATACAGATATTGGATTCTTGGGGAATATCAACTTTCAATACTACTTCTGATTCAGAGTTAATTGCTATGTTATATGCTAATTCACCTGGATTTGATTGGAGAGAAAGATCTCAGTTTTGTATGAGTAGATTAAAAGGTGCTTATTCAATAGTCATGCTGAATAAAGACTCATTAATTTGCGCTAGAGATCCCAATGGATTTAGACCTTTGGTATTAGGTAAATATAGAGAAGGCTACATAGTAGCTTCAGAAACTTGTGCACTTGATCATGTTGGAGCTTCTTTTATAAGAGATATAGACCCAGGAGAAACAATAGTAATTAGAAATAATGAAATAACCTCTTCCGTGATGAGCAATAATTCAGTAAAATCGCTTTGTTCATTCGAGCAAATTTACCTCTCTAGACCTGATAGTATTTTGGATGGAGAATTAACATATTCTAGAAGAATGAACATGGGAGAGATTCTTGCCAAAGAACACCCTGTTTCTGCTGATTTAGTTATTGATGTACCTGATTCAGCAACTGCAGCAGCAGTTGGTTTTGCTAATAGATCTGGGATTCCTTATGTTTCTGGTTTGATTAAAAATAGATATGTTGGAAGAACTTTTATCTCTCCTGATCAAAAACTTAGAGATATAGGTGTAAGAATTAAATTTAATACTTTAAATTCTGTTATAGCAGGTAAAAGAATAGTTTTAGTGGACGATAGTATTGTAAGAGGAACTACAACTCCCCAAGTTATAAAAATGCTTAGAAAGGCTGGGGCGACTGAAGTACACGTTAGAGTTGCGTCGCCCCCAATAATTTCAACTTGTCATTTTGGAGTAGATACTGGAAGACTAGATGAATTAATAGCATCAAAATTGTCTGTTGAGGAGATAGAGAAATTTATTGACGCGGATTCTCTCAAATTCTTAAGTATTAATGGACTAGAACAATCTATGGATTATAAGAATAATTATTGCTTAGGATGTTTTACAAAAAAATATCCAATACCTGTGCAACTCGAAATGGATAAGATGAAATTGGAAGAAAAAGTTTAGATGGTTGATGAAAGTTATAAATCCTCTGGGGTTGATCTTGCCTTTTCAGATAATCTGACTGAAAAAATATTATCTATTGTAGGAAAGAACAATGAATTGGAAGATCTTGGATTTTTTTCCTCATCCTTAAAAATAGATAATAATATTGCCGTTTCTGGAAGTGTAGATGGAGTTGGTACGAAATCAAAAATCTTTAAATATTTTGGAAATTATTCAAATCTTGGCCATGATATAGTGAATCATTGTGTTAATGATATTCTTCCTTCAGGAGCTAAACCATTTATGTTTCTTGATTATTTGGCATTTAGTGAGATAGAAGAAGAAAAAATATTAGATGTTGTTAGAGGTATTTCTGAAGCTTGTAAAGGCTTAGGTTGCATCCTGGCTGGAGGAGAGACAGCCCAAATGCCTGATATTTATAAAAAAGATGATTTAGAAGTGGTCGGATTTATATTAGGAATAGTAGAAAAATCAAAGATCCCTAAGATAAATACAATTAAAGAAGGTGATATATTGATTGGGATTCCTTCAAATGGTTTACATACAAACGGCTATTCTCTTGTTAGAAAAATATTTAACTTTGAAAGCAATAATAAAGAAATAGATATTATTGTTCCAGGCACCAATTATTCTTTGGGAGAAATGTTAACTAAGCCACATAGAAATTACTATCATTTGCTTTGGGAATCTTTAGATAAATTTAAATCCATTGCTCATATAACTGGAGGAGGTATAGGAGAGAATGTTAGTAGATCTATTCCAGACAATGTAAAAGCTGAGATTGATATTAAATCATGGGAGATACCTAAATTATTTGGTTATATAAAAGATAGAGGTGGTGTCTCATTAGAAGAGATGTTTAAAGTATTCAATATGGGCATTGGCATGGTTATCATTTCGGATCCAGAATATATAGACATAGCTCTTAATACTGATAAAGATTCTAAAATTATTGGAAAAATATTTAATAGGGGTAATAATGAGAAAAAAGTTAATATTGTAGGGATTTGAATTGAGAGCTTTAGTAAGTGTATATAACAAGGAAGGCATTTCTGGCTTTCTAAAAAAAATTCAAGATGAAATTGATCTAGAAGTAATTGCAACCGGAGGAACCTTTCTGCATTTAGAAAAAAATGGAGTAGAAGTTACTAATCTATCTTTAATTACTAATTTTCCTGAAATTCTTGACGGAAGAGTTAAATCTTTGCATCCAAATATTTATGGAGGAATATTATTTAATAGAAAAATTAAAGATCATCATGATGAAATAAATAATTTAAGCATTAAGGGAATCGATATGGTTGTATGCAATTTATATCCATTTAGTGAGGTGATTTCAAAGGATAATTTTTTACATCAAGAGGCAATAGATAATATTGATATTGGAGGACCTTCAATGATTAGGGCAGCAGCAAAAAACTATTCTGATGTTTTAGTGATTACAGATCCAAATGATTATGGTCCGATTGTAAACAAGATAATTAATTCAGAAGTAACTGAGGATGAAAGATATAAATTTGCTAAGAAAGCTTTTAGTAATACTTCAAATTATGATGCTCAAATTGCAAGATATTTTGAACCTCAAGAGAAAAAAACTATTGAAACTTTATTAAATAATGAACTTGAATTTAAAAAAAATTTAAGATACGGCGAGAACCCTCATCAGAAAGGCTCAATCTATTCATTTAAAGATAGCAATTCTGGAATAGCTAATTCAAGCCAACTAAATGGTAAAGAAATGTCGTACTCTAATTTTTTAGATGCTGATTCAGCTTTCTTGACGGCAAATAGTTTTGAGGAAAATTGTGTTTCTATTATTAAACATACTAATCCCTGCGGATTATCCGTTAACGATAGTCAGTTAGAAGCATTTAATAATGCAGTCAAAGGGGACCCTATTTCTGCGTTTGGAGGCATTATTGGATTTAATACAGAGTTGACTGTAGAGGTTGCAAAGTTAATTAATCAATCATTCTATGAAATTATTGTAGCTCCTAGTTACAGTAAATCAGCTTTAAGCAAATTGAAAGAAAAAAAATCTCTTAGAGTTATTCAAGCAAAATATCACTTAAAGCCTAGATCTGTAGTTAAATCGATTTCAGGAGGTCTTTTAGTTCAAACTGATAACTTGATTGATGATTTTGAATTAAGTTATGTAACAGAAAGGCAGCCAAATGAAGATCAAATAAAAGATATTATTTTTTCGTGGAAGTTAGCATCGTTCGTTAAATCTAATGCTATTGTTTTGGTAAAAGATAGGACACTTATTGGTATGGGAGCAGGTCAACCTAATAGATTGATGAGCGTAAAGATAGCTGGAGAAGTAGCTGGTGATGAAAGTGTGAGTTCTGTTTTAGCTTCAGATGCATTTTTTCCATTTCCAGATGCTGTAAAGATGGCCGTTGATTTGGGGATTAATTGTATTGTTCAACCCGGAGGTTCAGTGAACGATGAGAAAGTAATTAATGTAGCAAATGATAATGATATTTCTATGATTTTTACTAAACAGAGAAGATTTTTGCATTAGGCTATGAATAGATCCTTAGATTTAGTATTGCCAGTTTATAATGAATCAAAATCTCTATTGAGTAATTTTCAGAAACTTTATAATTTTATGGAACTTCATGTTCCAAGAGATTGGATAATTACGATCGCGGAAAATGGTTCTACAGATAATACTTTAGATATTGCAAAAAGAATACAAAGAAAATACAAAAAATCAAGAGTAATATCAAACGAAAGTCCAGGCAAAGGATTAGCTTTGAAAAATGCATGGTTAAGCAGTAATGCTGAAATATTTGCCTATATGGATCTTGATCTTTCTACTGATATTGAAATAATACCTGAATTTTTGAATAAGATTGATGATGGGCAAGATTTTGTTATTGGGTCTAGACTTATTAAAGGTGCGAGAGTTATAGGTAGAAGTTTAAAGAGAGAAATAATATCTAGAAGCTACAGTAAAATTTTTAGATTTTTTTTGTCTGTGGATTTCTATGATGCTCAATGTGGATTTAAGTTTGTAAAAAAAGAAGCGGCCCTTAAAATTCTAGATGATTGCAAAGATGAAGGTTGGTTTTTTGATACCGAAATACTTTATAAAGCTGAGAAAAAGAATTTATCTATATGCGAACTCCCTGTAACATGGATAGATGATCCTGACACTAAAGTTGATATTATATCTACAATTATAAAAGACTTAATTGGATTAGTAAGGTTAAGATTAGAAAAAAATGGCTAAAGAATTTGATATATTACCAAAAGTACTTGTTGGGGGAACATCTGAGGCAAGCATTAAAAGAACTTCAGATATTTTAAGAAAGCAAGGTGTTAATCCTAAAATAACTGTAGAATTTATTTCTAGAGAGGAAGGAGTATTTTGCGGGATAGGAGAAGTAACACAGTTGCTTACTAGGAACCTTCCTGAAGCATTTAGAGATGATGTTTGGTCACTTAATGACGGAGATATATTCCAAAAAAATGAAGTGTTATTAAGAATAAGTTCTACTTATGCAATTATTTCTCAGTTTATTACTGCTATAAATGGCTTTATATCTTCATCTTCTGGATGGGCTACTGCTGCAAAAGAATGTGTAGATGCTGCTGATGGCATTCCTATAGTTAACTTTGGTGTATCACAGATTCACCCTAACGTTGCTGGTATTATGGATTATTCATCCATTCAGGGAGGGGCAAAAGGATGCTCTTCTTTAGCAGGAGCTGATCTTTCTGACCTTACTCCAGCAGGAAGCATGGATGAGAGTTTAGTGTTATTATCTGGTGATGTTGTAGAAGCTGCTGAGTCTTTAGTTGCTAATTTGGAATCAGAATTACCTAAAGTTGTAAGCATAGGAATAATTGGAGATGAGACTGAAGAAGCCAAAAAAATAGTTGAGAATTTTCCTTCAATAAGAGGATTAAAAATTGAAACTCCACCTGAAAGAGCGGGAAATAGATTTGTTATAAAGGAGGTTAGAGAGCGATTAGATCAGCTAGGTTTTTCGAATACTCAACTTTCAGTATCAGGAGATTTTAATCCTAAATCAATATCACAAATAATAGATTTAGAAAAAGAATGGCAGGTTGAAATTTCTAAGATTTCTATTACAGAAATGGGTGATAGTCAAATGTCGCCGAATTTAAATCGCAGGATTGTTCAAGTTATTGGAATAGACAGATATATTGCATGTCATGAGCCAATCAATATATCTCCTCATATAAAAGTTATTGATGGTAATCCTGTTGCAAAAAGAGGACAAGTTCCTGGACTAATTTCGTCGCAAAGACTATTAAAAGTCGAATTCGAATAATTTTTTTATAGTAATTCTTGTTCTTGATGAAATTAACTTAATTGGCCCAGGCAAATCAAGACTAAAATTGTTGTTATCAGAATTTAATTTTTCAATAATATAGTCTAAGTGTTTATTTTCCATAAAAGTACTAGGTGATAATTTTTCAGAGTTAATTTTTAGTATAAGTTTTTTATCAAATTCTGGCAGATGATTAAAAATTATCCTTGAAAATGAAATTTCATTTTCTTTATAATTTGGTTCTAATTTTTCGAATTCATAAGAAATCCTTATCTTTTCTTTGTTATTTATTTGGCCAATAATTTTTGTAATCCTGTTTATTGACTCTAGAAAATTTGGATTTATTTTTTCAAATTCTGGGATTATATTATTCCTTATCCTATTTCTAGAGTAAGCATTTGAATTATTAGTATGATCATAATTAGGCAAGATATTATTTTTATAGCAGAATTTTAGAAGTATATGTTTTGGAATCTGAATTAATGGCCTATAAATTTTTAATCCATTTAATTCTATAAATTCACTTATTCCTTCCATGCCTTGCAATCCAGAACCTCTAGTAATTTTCATGAGAAAGGTTTCTATGTGGTCATTTAAATGATGAGCAGTAAAAACTCCATATGAATTAGTATCATGTGTTATTTTTAGAAATTCTTCATATCTAGACTCTCTAAAATAGTTTTCAATATTTGATGACTTTCCTTTTTCTTTTAAATAAGGCCTGCTGATTATTGTTAATGGAACATTAATCTTTCTGCAAAGATTTTTTATTAATTTTTCATCATTATCTGATTTTTCTTTTCTTAATTTATGATTTACATGTACTGCATGTATATCAAGATTACTTTTTTTTGAAATTGATTCTAATATTAATAGCAATGCAGTTGAATCAGCTCCTCCTGATACCGCCACTAACATTTTTTTGTTTGTAACTTTTAAGTTATCTAATTTTTGTTCGATGAAATCAATTATATTTGATTCATTTAGAAGATTATCTTGCATTATAATTTAATTTTCTGGTCTTCTTCTAACTCTAACCTTTGAAATTCTAGAACCCTGTTTTTCTGAAACAGTTATTCTTAAATTACCATAACTTGTTTTGTCACCAATTTCTGGTATTTTTTGGTAGTTTTCAATGACAAATCCAGCTATAGTCTCATAATCACCTTCAGGGATATTTAGGGATAGTTGATCGTTGGCTTCATCAATAGTCATGGCGCCATCTATTTCGTATGTGTTAGCCCCTAATGATATAAATTTTTCCTTTGGTCTTATTCCTTCTTCGCCAGTTGATCCAACAATTTGTTCTATCAAAGTCGTTAAAGTTATTAATCCAGAGATCCCTCCGAATTCATCAACAATTAGACTTATTTTGTTTCCAGTCCTTCTCATTAATGTGAATAGATCATCTAGCCTCTTAGATTCTGGCACAAATAGTGGGGCCCTCATTATGGAATTAACTATCTCTTTTTCATTTATTTTGCCTGATGCTAAAGATGTCATTACATCTTTAGTAGATAATATTCCAACTACATCATCATAATCATCATCATATATTGGAAATCTTGAATGAGGATGATATTTGTATTTCTCAAGAAAATCCTTTAATGATGTCTCGTAATGTATCCATTGAATATCATTTCTTGGAGTCATGATTTCTTTTGCTTCAGTTTCCCCAAACCTGAAAACATTTTCAAGCATTTCTCCTTGATCTATTTTTACTGTCCCTTCTTCCTCTCCTACATCTATTAACATCCTAAGTTCTCCTGAGGTCACTAATGGAATAGAATCATTCTCTTTAGATTTGAAAAGTCTATTTAATGATTTAGGTATTAATGCAAATATGAATACCAGAGGGCGTGTAACATTCATTAAAAAGTTAACAATATCAGATGTTAATAAGGCCCATTTTTCTGGTTTAATTGTAGATAAAGCTTTTGGTGTTAATTCTCCAATAACTACAATCAGAATAGTTGTGGCAATTGATGCAATAACTACCGCGATAACTGAATTTTCCCCTATTAAGTTAATTGTAAGGCTGGTGCCTACAGTAGCTACAGTAATATTTAAAAGATTTCCAATAAATAGGATTGTCGCAAAGAAATCTTCAAAATTTTCTTGTATCTTTAATATAACTTTTGCTCTTCTGCTTCCTTCTTGAGATAAATGCTTTATTCTGATTTTATTTACAGAAATAATGCTTGCTTCTGACGCACTAATTAGTGCGCTTAGTAGCAATAAGATTAAAATTATTATTATCGAGTTATACAAATTAATATTTTAGATTAGAGGTGATTGTATGACGAAGATCAATTAAAGTAAATCAATTTTCGACAATAGAATTTCTAATTTTTTCATCAATTTCGTCAGTCAGCATTTCTTCTTCTTTTAAGAATTTACGAGTGCTTTCTCTGCCTTGTCCAAGCCTTTTATCTCCGTATGAAAAGAATGACCCACTTTTAGTTATTATCTCTTGCTCGACACCTAAATCAATTATTGAGCTTTCTCTGCTTATTCCTTCAGAAAATATAATGTCAATTTCTGCTTTTTTGAAAGGAGGTGCCATTTTATTTTTTACAATCCTTGCGCGTACTTTGTTTCCAACTATATCAGTACCATTTTTTATAGGCTCTATTCTTCTTAGGTCTATTCTTACTGAGCTATAAAATTTTAAGGCCCTTCCTCCTGGCGTTACTTCAGGATTTCCAAATACCACCCCTACTTTTTCCCTTAATTGGTTAATAAAAATTGCAGTACTATTGGTTTTTCTTATTGTTCCTGTTAGTTTTCTTAGTGCTTGAGACATTAATCTTGCCTGTAAACCTATTTGCAATTCTCCCATTTGACCTTCTATTTCAGCTGTTGGAACTAATGCAGCTACACTATCTATAATAACTAAGTCTACATCTCCACTCTTAACAAGATATTCGGTTATTTCTAGTGCTTGTTCTGCTGAATCTGGTTGTGATACTAACAATTTATCTAAATCTATACCTATTTTTTGGGAATATGATGGATCTAGTGCATGCTCCACATCTATATATGCAGCAGTTCCGCCTAGTTTTTGAGATTGAGCGACCACCGATAAAGCTAGAGTTGTTTTACCTGCTGATTCAGCTCCAAATACTTCAATTATCCTTCCTCTAGGTATTCCGCCTATTCCTAGCGCAAGGTCTAGAACTACTGATCCGGTAGGTATCACGCCTTCTTCATGGCTTGAATTTGAATCATTCATTAACATTACTGACCCTTTACCAAATGTTTTTTCGAGGCCAGTTAGAGTTTCTTCTATTGATGATTTTGTATTTTTAATTTCTTTTTTAACCATTTACATTCCTATTAAAAAATTAGATTACTATATATATTAAGTTTTTTTTATTCCCTGATGACGCTAATTTAATAAAGGCCTTGATCCTAAAGTTATAATTATATCTAAGTTTTCATTACCCCTAATGACAGTCAATTTAATTTCTTCTTTTGGCTGCGTATTCTCAGTCATAAAATTTACTAATTCACTAAAAGAATTAACTTTAGAATTACTTAATTTATTTGAGATATTTATAATTATATCTCCCTCTGTTAATCCTGAATCTCCTGATGGGCCACCTTCATCTACAAAGGTTACCAATATGCCTTGTATTTTGTACGTAATATTTAATTCTTTTTTTAATTCCAAACTTAAACCATTTCCAGATATCCCTAAATAAGAATGTTCATAATATTTTTTTGAGATCAATGAAGGGATTACCTTTTTGGTAGTATTTATGGGTATTGCAAACCCGATTCCTGAACTGCTGCCGCTTTTGCTAACTATTTGTGCATTTACTCCTATAACTTCACCATTTTCATTAAATAGAGGCCCTCCTGAGTTTCCTGGATTTATAGATGCATCATGCTGAATGACTGAGCCTATTTGGAAGTTAGTTTCTAAGTCAGATCTTGCCCTTCCTATTGCACTAATTATTCCTTTAGTAAGTGTAAAATTTTCGCCATACGGGTTTCCTATAGCTAGAGCAGTTTGTCCAACTTTTATAATTGAACTGTCCCCAATTCTTAAAGGGTTAATTTCATAATTTTCTGGATAATCAATTTCTAAAACAGCTAAATCAGAATAGATATCATGAGCAATTAATTTTGCTTCCATTTCCCATCCATCTGAAAAACTAACTATGATATCTCCCATCATATTTCCAGATCCTCTAACAACATGAGAATTTGTAACAACTCTTCCTTCGTTGTCCCAAACAAATCCTGATCCGCTGCTCGGGCCCATAGTAGTATTTGCTCTTATAGCTACTACTCCTGAGACTTCATTTTTATAAAAATCCGTTAATAAATAATCCTTGGATGCAGCACTTTGGTCTACATTAATTATATTAGGATTGTTTATTGCTTCATTATTATTATTTGAACAAGATACAATTAGAATCAATATTATTATATTAATAATTATTTTCTTCATTTTTTATCTACTTTTTTGAATACCGGAATAGGTTTCATTTTATGTATATTAGTTTTTCTTATTTCTTGATATTTCTTGATATTTTTACTTTTTGGATTCCCCATTGCTTCTTCAAGTTCTTCATAGGTAAGTCCTTTTAATTGATCATAATCTGTTCTTCCATCTTCCCATAGCCCATCTGTAGGAGGAGCATCAATAATTTCTTGCAAGATGCCTAGTTCTTTTCCTATTCTCCACACCTCGGTTTTCATTAGATCTGCTATAGGAGATATATCTACCCCACCATCTCCATATTTAGTAAAAAAGCCAACACCAAAATCTTCTACTTTATTTCCTGTTCCAACTACTAATCCAGATTTGGATCCAGATATTTGATGCAGAGCCATCATTCTTAGCCTAGATTTAGAGTTAGCAAATGAACGTTCAGAATCAAATTCTTTAGTCATTAGATTATTAAATTTTTCATATACTCCACTTAGGTCAATTGTTTTGTGCACCACATTTGAAAATTTATTTATTAGCCAATTCCCATGAGCTAGACTCAAATCATGTTGTGATGAAATTTGATTAATTGGCATTGATGCTACATAAACTTTCATTCCAGTTTTAGCACAGAGAGTGCTTACAACCGAACTATCTATGCCTCCTGATATTCCTACTATAAGAGTGTCTCTATTATTATCAATTGCGTATTGTTTTATCCAATTAATGATTTCAGTAATATTCATCTAATTAAACTTGAGAAGCTCTTGAAAAACCTCTCACCTTTGGAAGTTTTGTTGATCCCATAAGAGATTGATCAATATTTCTAGCACACTCTCTTCCGCTAGCAATTGCTCTAACAACAAGGGATTGCCCATGATTCATATCTCCGCAAGCAAAATATTTATTTTTTGAAGACATCATATTTTGATCAGTCTTAACATTTCCTCTATCATCAAGATCCAATTTTAAAGATTGAATTAGACCCTTTTTTTGAGGGTGCAAGAAACCCATAGCCAATAAAACTAAATCAGCTTTAATTTCAAATCCACTATTAGGAACCTCCTCTGATTTTATTTTTCCATCAGTGCCCTTAATAAACTCGATCTTTACAGCGTGAAGAGTCGTAACCTTACCATTTTCTCCAGATAATTTTTTAGTCATTACTGAATAGTCTCTTTCACCTCCCTCTTCGTGAGCAGAAGAAGTTCTCATAATCAAAGGCCATTCAGGCCATGGATTG
>Ga0315326_10000086_pt1 | contig 36723 bp, 32 predicted proteins | sample M180m32315metaG_FD_203457 | JGI IMG/M metagenome (GOLD analysis project Ga0315326, IMG submission 203457) | Ammonia-oxidizing marine archaeal communities from Monterey Bay, California, United States - M1 80m 32315 | ecosystem: Environmental > Aquatic > Marine > Coastal | place: USA: California... | reverse complement strand
GCAGGATATTATAAGGAAAATATTGATATAGCTGAATTAGACTCACAGAACAATACATTTTCAGGATATCATTTAGGATTAGCTCTTCCAATAATTGGTAACCATTTTCACCCATAAAAATATTTTCACTATATTAATGAACATACTTAATACGAGCCCCATATTCGTGGGGTTTTTTGTTTCTAGACATTAGTACTACAGCTTTGTAATATTGATCATATGAAGAGATTCATACATATATTAATCATGTTAGTATTACTTATCTTTGTTGCATGTGAGGATGAAGCGCCCTCAGATGCAGATAATACTATACATGAGTTTGAATTACATTCAAATAATAGAGTTTCATCATTACTCATGACAGAAAGTGAATATAGTGATTGGATTAATAACGATGGATTTACAGATAGTGGCATGAGAATTCCGCTAATAAATGATGTGTATAATAAGTTTCCCGATGAATATGATTTTATTTTTTTTGTATTAAATGAACCATCAATACCAGCAAATCTTTATTATTATGGTATGTTAATTGGTGTGTCAAATAATGTGCAAGGAATAGGGAAAAGTATCTATGATTATTCTTCAGATTATGGCTCCTCAGGTAAGCTAAAGGCTGTGATGCAACTAACTGGATTAGAATATTTAAAATATGGGCCAGCTCTTCATGAATTAGCGCATCAATGGGCAAATTTCGCACTTCCAACTCATTCTGTAGATGCCCCTGGAACAAATTTAACATCGTATCTATATGGAAGTCATTGGGGATTTACAGGTGGAAGTACCAAAGGTCAACTCGGTGGTTTTAAGCAAAGTACTTTAATAGATAATGGTAACAACTCCTACACTGTTGAAGAATTTGGACCCTTTGCGAATGGCGGCAATGGAATTCCATATAATGAATTAGAATTATACCTTATGGGAATGATACCAATCTCATCAGTTTCAAATTTTGATATGTTTACAGATATAACGTCTTTAGCTGTTAATACGTCTACTTTTGATTTTACTGCTAATACCAGAACTACCTATACTCCTCAATCTTTGGAGGAACTTTTAGGGCAAAGGGATCCTTCTATTGATAATTCACAAAAAGATTTTAAGCTATTAGTGGTTGTAATAACAGATTCACCTTTATCAGATGATGAATGGAACAAGGTAGATGCTACTGCAGAATGGTTTTCCAAAAAAGAAGATGACGGTACAAGTCTTTACAATTTTTGGGAGGCTACAAATGGTGTGGGATCGATTACAATAGAAAATTAATAGATTAATATATAATCATTAAACCCCACCAAGTGTGGGGTTTTTTGTTTCTAAATATTTATAGATAAAAAATTGAAAAAAGATTATTTACGTTGGATTTTACGAGCTTGGCGATATCGCCTTGTAGTTGAGAGACAGGAAATCAATTTTATGCTCAAATACCTAAAACCTGGTCAAACTGCTGTTGATATAGGCGCTCACAAAGGAGCATATACATATTGGATGTCAAAATATACAGGTACAAATGGCAACGTGTTTGCCTTTGAACCTCAACCAAGACTTTATAATCAACTAAATAAGATTCTTGATAATTCTAAAATAAATAATGTTCATGTGGAATTATTAGCATTATCAGCTAATAAAGGAGAAAATACTTTATTAATGCCAGGTAAAAAGTCATCACCATCAGCATCGATACATAATAAAAAGCTATATGATGGACTAAGTACAAAAATTAATGTTAAGACAACAACGCTTGATGACTATTTCTGCGGTCAAAATCAAATACCAGTTCATTTTATTAAATGCGATGTAGAGGGACATGAATTAGAAGTTTTAATGAGTGGACAAAAACTATTAAAGAAATTCCAACCAATAATTGTAATAGAATCGGAAGCAAGGCACTGTGGTGAAAAAAATGTCTTAGCAGTTTTCGATTTACTTGATAAAAATGGATATTATGGCTTCTTTTTTAATGGTCAATCAATGTCAAGTTTAGATAATTTTGATATTTATGAATTTCAATTGGATCCAAATAAAAAGAAGTATGTGAATAACTTTTTCTTCATATCTAATAGGACAAAATCTTATTAGATAGATTTTTGTCATTAGCTATTTAGATTATATAAGACGTAATATTGCTGACATGAAAATGGATTATATTTTTCTTTATCTGTTATCTGTATTTTTTTCCTGTTCTGATAATGCATCAGAAGAAGTCGTTACATTTGAAAGAGATCTTGGTAATGGAAAATTAGCTGTCAAACAGACAAGTGATGGAGGGTATATCGTTGCAGGAGGGACTTCTGATGCTTGGTTATTAAAAATGGATAAATATGGTAATACTGAATGGGAAAATACATATAGTTTAGGAGCTTTTGGTAATGGTAGAGCAGTAATTCAGACACAAGATGGTGGATATTTGTATGCTGGCTGGGAAGGGATCGTGAAAGCGGATGCAGATGGTGTGGAGGAATGGAAGAATACTAGTCATCAAAATGGAGCATATCCATACTATGAAGATGTAATGCAGCACAGCAATGGTTCTTATTATGCAGTAGGTGGGCCAGGAGCAGGGCAAGCTCAATTAGTAAAATTTAGTGAGACGGGAAATGTTCTTACCCGTAAATGGTATGGTGGACAATGTGAAGATGATATTTTTCGATCTATTATTGAAACACCAGATGAAATGTTAATGATTGTAGGAGAAAAAACTCATGGAAATCAGAGTTTTCCATGTTCTTTCAACTTTATGTATTATAAAGATGTTTGGATTGTAAAGACTAGAATAAATGGTGGTGTTGAATGGGAGAAGACCCATGGTGGACCGTATATGGAGATGGCAAATGATATATCACCGATGAAATCAGGCGGATATATGTTAATTGGAAATAAATGTGCTCACCTTTACGATATAGGCACTTGCGGTCAAAAAGCTAAAGTCCTCATTATGCAGATAGATGAAGAAGGAAACAGTATAAATGAAGAGGTTATTTCGGGGCTTAAATGGATGGAGCGTATCCCATATTATTCAATTGCCACTACCAAAGATGGTTATGCCTGGACCGCAGAACATAGGAATAATGGTACTTGGATTTATCAAAATACTCCAAATGCTGATCCATCGTATATATTCACTGATGGATTTGGTGGCTTTGAAATCAATCATACAACAGATGGTGGTTTTATTATTGGAACCATGGGTGGGATTGTGATAAAAACTGACTCTAACTTATTATATTAAAAGATTTATTATATAAAGTAAATGATATATATTTTCATAAATCTATAAGGAGGTTTCATGAATATTAAACTATTACTTAGAATTTATGCAGGGTTAATGGCCTTTTTTACATTAGGAGGACTATTTTCTGCAGAATCAATGATGGAAAGCTTTGGTATGACATATACCACAGAAGCAGCTATAGTATTGCAATTTGCATTACTTGGTCAAGTAATTTTTATTGTATTGACCTTGCAAATAATAAACTGGCTTGGTGATGATCTTCATAAAGTTGGCACAACCTATGCAGGTTTATCTGTATTACCTGTATTAGTTAATTCTTATCAAGTCTTTACAGGATTGATACCAATGACAAATGCTTTTTATGTAGAACAAGCAATTTGGATTGTTTTCGCAGCTTTGTTTTTTGTTTATAGCAAAGAAAATACAGTTTCAACAGATGCAAAGAATGAAGAGTAAATATCTTTCTTAAATAAATATAAAACCCTGCAATTATGCGGGGTTTTTTGTTTTATATCTATAGATTTTATTATGCATAATATGAATACGATATCATCATCCACTAAAAAAGATCAAATTAATGCTATAGTAATTGGTGGTACCGGCGCAACGGGTCAAAAGTTGATAAGTCGATTACTTAATAATGATAGTTATGGAAAAGTTACATCAATAGGTAGAAAACCAGTAATTAATGGTGATAAACATGATAAGTTAGTTGATGTGGTTGTTGATTCATTATTTGACTTAGCAACCACCAAAGAGCATTGGTCTAATCATGATGTATTTTTCAATTGCGTTGGAACTACAAGAAAACGAGCCGGCAGTGCACAAGAATTTGTAAATATTGAATATGGAATTTCAAAAGAAGCTTCTAAAATGGCATCTCAAGCACATATTTCTCATGCGTCTTTAATATCTGCAAAAGGAGCGAACCATGATATATGGGCAACTAACTGGATTCATCCTTTATTATATATGAAAACTATGGGCCAAAAAGAACAAACTATAATATCCGATTATACTTTTAATACCGTTTCAATCTTTAAACCTGGTATGTTGATTCGTTTCCCAGAAAATAAACATTTCTTTGAAAGAATAGTTGAATCAAATGGATCAGGTCTTAATGTTGATATATTAGCATCTGCAATGATACGAGATGCTGAAAACGTAAAATCCGCAGATATAAAGAATTCGAAACGTTTCTTTATTGGCAATGATTCAATAAAAAATATCACTAAGAATTAATTTTATGAGTGAAGCGCAATTAATTGGGTCAGCTATCGCTGGAATTGGATTACTTCTATATCTTATTATTAAAATTAAACTGCATGCGTTTGTTGCGCTGCTTATTGGTAGCATTGTTATAGGAGTAGGGGCAGGAATGCCGTATGAAGGAGTATTAGACTCCCTTTCAAAAGGAATTGGCAATACTTTAGCAAGCATTGCTGTAGTAGTAGGTCTTGGAGCAATGTTTGGGAGGATGTTAGAAGTCTCCGGTGGGGCAAAAGCACTTGCAGATTCATTAATTTATCGTTTTGGAGAAAAGAATGCTCAATGGTCGCTAATGGGTATTGGGTTTATTATCGCAATTCCAGTTTTTTTTGATGTAGCATTTATTATTCTCATCTCACTTATTTATGGATTAACAAATAGTACAAAAAAACCTATAGTTAGCTATGCGTTACCATTGTTAGCAGGCTTAGCCGTAACACATGCCTTTATCCCACCTACCCCAGGCCCTATTGCTGTAGCAGGGATACTTGGCGCAGATTTAGGATGGGTCATGTTATTCGGAATAATTATCGGACTTCCATCTGCAATAATTGCTGGTCCTATATATGCAAAATATATTTCTCAAAGAGTTCCTGGCAATGTTCCATCCTACATGGATATTTCACATGAAAATAATAAATACCATAAAAGAGAACTTCCAAAGACAATGCATATAATAATACTAATTGCAATACCTCTGGGATTAATAATTGCAAATACTATATCCGGAATTGTAATAGAAAATGATCATAGTGTAAAAAGAATACTTTTATTTATTGGTAATCCAATGGTTGCCTTACTTATTACAACTATACTATGTTTTTGGATACTTGGTGCAAAATCTGGATATAATACTCAAGAAATTCAAGATATCGCAACTAAAGCATTAGAACCTGCAGGAATAATCATTCTTGTAACATGCGCTGGTGGAGTCCTAAAGCAGATTTTAATTGATTCCGGTATAGGTAATATATTTGCTAAATATCTTATTTCAAGCAATTTGCCACCATTGTTACTTGCATTCACAACGGCTGTAATTATTAGGGTTACGCAGGGATCTGCTACTGTTGCTATGCTTACATCAAGCGGTTTAATTGCTTCAATTCTAGGTGATTTAAATTATTCAGAACAGATGTTAGCTTTATTAGTTATTTCAATTGCGGCTGGAGCAACATGTTTCTCGCATGTAAATGATTCAGGGTTTTGGTTAGTAAATAGATATCTAGGGCTAAGCGTTCCAGATACCTTAAAAACATGGAGTGTAACAACTGGATTAATCGGTATGGTTTCTATAGTATTAATCCTAATTATAAGTAATTTTATAAATTAGTATTATGGTTACGGTAATTATGGGAGTTAGTAGTAGTGGAAAAACTACAATAGGCAAAAATTTATCAAATGTGATGAATTTTATTTTTATTGATGCAGATGATTATCATTCAGAAAATAATTTACTTAAAATGAAAAGTGGGATAGCTCTCAATCAAGAGGATAGACAACCTTGGTTACATTCTTTACGAGAGTTAATTGATGAATACTTGACTAACCAAAAGGGCATGATTCTCGCTTGTTCTGCTCTCAGTGAGAAAAGTCGTTCAATCTTAGGGACAAATAGAAAAGAAATTCAATTAGTATATCTAAAGGGTGGAAAAAAGTTAATTAAAAAACGTATGGAAAACCGAAATCATTTTATGCCACCACATTTAATAGATAGTCAGTTTGCAGAACTATCTGAGCCAAAAAATAACGTTTTAGTCTTAGATATAAGATATAGACCCAGTGAATTAGTTGAAGAAATCCACAATCATATTAAGCGGTCGAAATAAATTAATTGAAAAATCGAATTTGTATATCTTCAAAGTGCATGATAAACGCAAATGAGGCTTGGAATAAACTACAAATCTTTTCTACACCTCATAAATATATATCATTTTTACAAAATACAATTATAATAGGTAAGCAATCGAGCGGTTTAGGTGCTATCCGTCGTGTATTTACTAAATACAATTACTTGGATGAAACTGTAATTAAATGGGAAGAAGGTTCATGTCTCACTGTTAAGCTACATAGAAATAAACAAGCACCTTCACCATTTACATCTGCAACATTTACATATCTAATAAAGTCTATCGATGAATATAGCTGTGAATTAACAGGTATATTTAATTATAATATAGGTTTTGGAATAATTGGAAGAATTATAAATCAACTGTTTATAGGGACAATTATTCGCTTTAATATCAGAAGGGTGATAATGGGGATGAAGGCGTATCTAAGTTAGTATGCTTATACCTAATAAACTACATTAATTTAATATACTTATATATAATATTATAAGAATTTAACATATATATAATAAAACAAATGGAGGTAACATAATGTATCATTTGAGAAATATATTAGTCTTGTCAGCGATTATACTTTCATCTTGTATGAATCCTGATTCTAATCTACCAAAATCAGCTGGAAGATGGGTTGGAGAAGGGGATTATAATGGAAAAGCATTTCAGTTAAGTTCTGATAAGGATATGGAATTAGTTATGAAACTTATAAAAGCATATAATTCTCTAGATGTAGATGCATATAATGCATTGAATACTGATGAATTAAATGAAAATATGAACATCACGTCATGGTTTGAAGAAATGGATTCCTTATCATGGGTTCCATTTGTGGTAGTTCCTATGCATTTGGAAACAGGTGAACATCGCGTTGTACATGTATGGTCTAACGAATTCAGAAAATGGAAAAATGGATCTACACAAAACGTGGAATTAATGGAAGTATTTGGTATAAAAGATGATAAAATTGATTGGTTTCGTCAATGGAGCAGACATAATCCTGAAAATGAATTTGGCTTAAGAAGTGGAGGAAAATACTTTGGAAGAGAAGATTCAGAATACAAGGGGAGATCTCTCGTATTTTCTAACAGAGGGGAAGTTGAAATCTTAGAGAAATTGTTTAAAGATTATAATAACATGGATGGAGATTCAGTTAAGTTAGCATTTGCTGATACGGTAAAATTTCGTGCTGCAGATGGATCAGAAAATAATTTTGTAGCAGAAAATTGGGAAAAGCTTTTTGATTCAACAGATTCTGTATCATGGACACCTATTTCTATGGTTCCTTTGAAGATTGAAAATACCGATCCAGTATCTGGAGCTCTTGTTTTATCTAATGAAGTTCGTCATTATAAGGATGGTTCAGTTTTCAATAAAGATCTAGTAGAACTTTTCTATTTTAATTTGGATAGAAAAATTAGTGGAATCAACCAATGGAGTAGAGATACTGAAATCGACAAAAGTGAATTTACTTTAGATGGCCCAGAAGTAGATTTGATAAAAAAGACAGTTAAGCATTTTTCTAAAGGTGAGTTAATTGAATACCGTTCTTGCTTTACAGAAGATGCAACTTTCACTCATAATCAGTGGGGAAATGGTAACTCCCAATCTATTGATGAATTAGTTAAAATACACCAAGCAGCTAAAGATCAGCGGGTAGGTGATATTAAGGTGTTGAATGAAATTTATGAGGCTGTTACAGTTGCTAATGGAACTAAATACGCTCATGCATGGCTTGAGTTTTCTTCTACAGATACTACTGGGCAAGACTTTGTCAATACTGTATTTGTATCTTGGGGGTTTGAGAATAATAAATTAGCCTGGGAATGGGCAATTTATAATACCTCTGACTCTCCGGATCCATATAAAGAATAAGTAGTTTTATATATAACAAAAACCCTGCATTTAGCAGGGTTTTTTTGTTTCTAGGCATTTAGTTATACTGATATGTAATATTGCTACCAATGAAACGCTTCTTCTTTCTTACTTGTCTATTTTATTTTATGTCCTGCGCTGTTTTTATACCGGGATATTCTGATTATTCATCTGCACGAAAGTACTATTTTAAAGGACAATTTGATTTGGCAGCTCAACATTTATCTAAATCTTTAACCTTAAAGCCAAATAATAAGAAAGCTATTCGTTTATTTGAGCTATCATACAACAGCGCTGTTAGTGAACATCAACGAAAAATTAATAGATTATTATTAATAGAAAACAAATCAAAATGGCCTCACCTAGTTACAGAATATACTTCACTCATCAATTTGGGAGATCATGTAAAAAGATTAAAGCCAATGTTGAAGAATACGGTTAATTACGACCTTGAATTAATAGTTGATGATTTCTCTGATAAATTATCTGATGCCAAGCCACGCGCTGCAGACTATCACTATACCTTGGGATTAAAATTTCAAGATGAAGCAGATAAAGAAAATCAAAAAAAGGCAGCAATCAATTTTAGACTATCTCAAAATTACATTCCTGACTATTTGGATAGTAAAGAACTATATAAGAAGGCACGGAAAAACGCTACGTTTACATTATTAATCAGAGAATTTGATGGAAATAGAAAATATTCCTCATATATACGAGATCAAATAATGCTAAACCAATCAAATGTATCAAAAGAATTTCTAAGGATTATTAACCGAGATGAACTGGAAACAATTCTTTCCGAACTTGCGTTAGTTCAAAGTGGAATTACAGAGAATGATTATTTAGAAATAAGCGAACTTTCTGGTGCAGATCATATTTTGAGCGCTACAATGATTTCAAGCTATCAACCTGCTGAAACAATAACTGATTCTGATATAAAACAAAAAAAAGAGGTCGTTATAAAAAAAGAGGCATATGTTGATTCAACTGGAGAAACAAAATATAAAGAAATTAAAGGTATGGTTCGAGCAACAGTTGAACATTATAAGAAAAAATCAGGAGCTCGAATAAGTCTGTCATATAAAATCATTAATATAAATGATAGAAAAATAATCTATAATGGAGAAGTGAACGATAATATAGATTTTTTTCATGAATGGGCTACATACGAAGGAGATAAGCGCGCATTAAGTAGTAAATATAAAAATCTTGTTAAGAAAAAAGATAAATTCTCACCTTCAAAAGATGATTTACTTATGTCCATCGCAAAAGATATATCAAAAAAGTTTGCAAATAAAATTTCAAATCATTATGCTAAATGAATATGAATAATATATTTGATAAAGATATAAAGTTAGTTGAGCCTGGTCATAAATATGTTTTGACAGATAATCCGGAAATTAAATTTCGCAGTGTAACTGAAATTGTTGGTGAATTTTTTGAGCCTTTTGATAAAATGGCTGTAGCGGAGAAACTTGTTTCATCTCATCCAAAATATCGAATGATGAGTGTAGATGATCTATTATCAATGTGGGATGCAAAAAGAGATTTTGGAACAAAGATTCATAATGAAATAGAAACGTGTTTAAATGATATTGATTATCCAGATAAATTAGATGTTTATCAATATGATGTAAAAACTCGTTACGCATTAGATTGGTTAAGACAGCATGATTTAAAATACGACTTGGAAATTTATCCGGAAGTGAAAGTCTTCAGTTCTGAAGTGAATATCGCTGGAAGCATTGACGTTCTTTTATATAATAAAAATACTGAATCATATGCGATAATTGACTGGAAAACTTCAAGAAAAATTGATACGAAAGGATTTAATAATAAAAAGGGTACCCATCGAATTACACAAGAACTACAGGACTGTAAATTTGTACATTATTCACTTCAATTATCTTTTTATCGTTATTTATTAGAAGAGTATTACGGGTTAAAGATTTCCAATCAATTAATTGCTCATATTACTGATAAAGGCTGTCTTGGTTTACAAGGAAATTATTATCATGATGAAGTAGTAAATATGATTGAACATCATCGGAATAGTTTAAATAAAACATAAAATAAACAGGCGTGTTCTAGATCACTTTAAAATAATTTTATTTAGAACATAAATATTTCATATTTATATTTGGAAAATTAGATATCATTAATTATACCATTGGAGGGGGATAAGATGAGGAATTACACGTTATTATTCAGTTTTCTGCTATTATTTGTTGTATCTGATTTAGATGCACAGAGAAGTAGGCGTAGTAGCGGCAGAATCGACAAAACTGAAATAGAACAATCAAATGAAAAAGGATCGAAAGAACTTCATAAAGCATATGGGTTCGAATCTAAAGAGGAAATGAAAGATTTTCTTCTTGATAAAGATTTAAAACGTAAAGATCGTAGAATCGTTGAAAAATATGGAAAAGGAAAAAAACTCAGCAAAGGTCAAAATAGACGATTAGAACAATTGCTTGAGGAACATAGTGAAGATCGTGGATCAGTTCAAACTAGCAGCAGGTCAGGAAGGCTTGATGGAGAGTCTCGCTCATCTGGAAGAGATAGACGAGGTAAGGCTGTTAGAGGAAAATCAGGAAGGCTTGATGGAGAGTCTCGCTCATCTGGAAGAGATAGACGAGGTAAGGCGAATAGAAATCTAAGCAGATCTGGTAGGCAAGAAGCGCAAGATGATCAAGGACCTTCATTCGATGAAGTAGATTCTAACAATGATGGTGAAATTTCATATTCAGAGGCTCAAGCAGTATTTGGTCAAGAACCAGATTTTGATGAACGTTTTAATGAAGCAGATTTAAATAATGATGGAAATATTGATATGGGTGAATGGGAAGCTGCAGATGATGATGACCGTAATGACGAAGGAGGCCCACCATTTGAAGAAGTAGATACTAATGGTGACGGTGAAATCAGCCGTGAAGAAGCCAGAGCATTCTTTGGTGATGAACCTGATTTTGATGCAGAATATGATAATGTAGATACTGATAATAGTGGTTCAGTAGATCCTGCAGAATTCGAAGCTGCAGATGATAGTGACCAAAATGGTGGACATGATTGGTATTGTCAAATCTGTGATATGCATTTTGCTACAGGAGAAGAGATGGACGACCATGCCGCACAAATGGGGCATACTAATGTAGATTTTGATTGCGATCCTAATCATGACTATCCACAAATGGATCCAGGACCTGATGGTGGATGTGCAAATTATGCAGATTGTAATGGGAATGGTGTATTTGATGTAGGTGAACCATGTTATGAAGGCCATGATCAAGGAGGTCCTTCATTTGAAGAAGTAGATACTAATGGTGACGGTGAAATCAGCCGTGAAGAAGCCAGAGCATTCTTTGGTGATGAACCTGATTTTGATGCAGAATATGATAATGTAGATACTGATAATAGTGGTTCAGTAGATCCTGCAGAATTCGAAGCTGCAGATGATAGTGACCAAAATGGTGGACAATAAAATTCGTATTATATATTAGTCATTAACAAAAAACCCCGCCACTAAGCGGGGTTTTTTGTTTCTAGATATTTAGGACTACTGGGGTGTAATATTGGGTATATAATATAAATGTCGTATAATATATATTATGTATAATTGAATACTATGATAAATAGTCTAAAAGGGATATTAATTTGCATTCTTACTCTACTCTTTGCGAGAATTATATCATATAATTTAGGGTTTTATATATTTGGTTTAGGAAAAAGTCCGATATCACCCATTGTAATTGCAATTGTAATTGGTTTTATTTTGGGCAATTACTTAAAGAAAGTTTCAGATTATGAAGATGGGTTTGCATTTTGTACAAATTATATTTTAAAAATAGGGATAATTCTCCTTGGCATCAGATTAAGCCTTGCTGATATTGCCTCCTATGGATTAACAGGTCTAATTATAATAATACCATGCATTGTAATATCAATTATATCAGTTAATATCTTTCGAAAGTTCTTCATTACATCAGATCGTCTGTCATTATTAATTGCTGTTGGAACAAGCATATGTGGAGCAACTGCAATTATGGCACTAGCTCCATTAATTAATGCAAAAAAAGAAGAAATATCATATGCAGTAGCCAATATTACATTATTTGGACTATTAGCTATGTTCATCTATCCTATTATAGGTTATTATATATTGAATGATCATTCTTTAGCTGTTGGAATATTTTTAGGGTCTTCAATACATGAAACAGCTCAGGTAGCTGGATCTGGGATGATTTATGCGCAACAATATTCAAATCCAAAGGTATTAGAGATATCTACGGTGATAAAACTTGTAAGAAACACGTTAATGATAGCCGTTATACCATTCTTAGCTCACTTATCATTTCAAATCAATATTAGTGAAAATAAAAAGACAAGCCTTTCTTCTATTTTCCCATATTTTATTATTGGTTTTATAATATTTGGTTTGATAAGAACTTTTGGTGACTATTATGACTATAAGATTGGAATCGAGCTATGGAATAATATTATTCAAATCATAAAAGCATTATCTGAAAACCTTCTGATTATAGCAATGTCTGCTGTTGGATATAACACTACAATTAATAAATTTAAGAAATTAGGCTTAAAGCCGTTTTACTTAGGGTTTTTTGTTGCTGTTATTGTTGGATTTGTCAGCATTATCGCTATTCATATAGTTGGGATTAATCAACAATTATAAAATTTATTTTACGACAAAGTTTACTAATCTACCTGGAACAACAATTTTTTTGACAATATCTTTTTCATCTAGATACTTTTTAACACTTTCAATATTAGATGCTTCTGATTTTAATACTTTATCCTCTATATCAGATGATACTTGAATATTGCCACGTAATTTCCCATTAACCTGGATAGCGATTGTAATTAAATCTTCTTTTGCAAGGTCTGCATCAAAATCTGGCCATTCTGCATAAGATAAAGATTTATAGGCATTCATATATTCATTTATTTCCTCAGCCATATGTGGTATAAATGGATTCAATAATAATAAAAATGTTTTGAGTGTGTTTGTGTTAATTTGATCTTTTGTTTGTAAATGATTACTAAAAATCATCATTTGTGATATTGCTGTATTAAAACGCATATTGTCCAAGTCGTTTGTTACTTTGGCAATTGTTTGGTGTAATAATCGTATTGTTTCTTCAGAATCGGGCTTATCCGAATATTTATCAGTATTACTATATACACGCCAAACTTTTTCAGCAAATCTTGCGCAACCTTGCAAACCTTTAGTAGACCATGGTTTTGATTTATCTAATGGACCCATAAACATTTCATATAAACGCATAGAATCTGCGCCATATTCGCTAATCACATCATCAGGGTTAATTACATTTCCTCTAGATTTGCTCATTTTTTGACCATCTTCACCTTGTATCATACCTTGATTAAATAATTTTTTGTATGGCTCTCTTGTTGATACTAAACCTAAATCATGCAATACATGATGCCAAAAACGCGAATAAAGCAAATGGAGAACTGCATGCTCTATACCACCAACGTATAAATCTACTGGCATCCAGTATTTTTCTATATCTTGATCCCATGGTTTGTTTTCATTATTTGGATCTAGAAACCGTAAATAATACCAACATGACCCAGCCCATTGTGGCATTGTATGCGTTTCTCTTTTTGCATCTTTCCCAGTTTCTTTATCCTTTGTATTAACCCAGCTATCTATTGCAGCCAAAGGAGATTCTCCTGTACCTGTAGGTTCATACTTTTTCACATCAGGCAACAATACGGGTAATTCTTCTTCTAGGACTGCCTTATACCTATCACCAATATGTACAATTGGAAATGGTTCTCCCCAATATCGTTGTCGAGAAAACAACCAATCCCTAAGTTTATATTCTACTGCCCTCTTCCCTTTTTTATTTTCTTCTAAGTAATTAATTGTTTCCTCTATGGCGTCTTTTACCGTTAAATCATTTAAGCTAAACGACCCATCGTCCTTTGAAGAGTTAATCATTATACCTTTATTAATATCAGTAAATGCACTATCTGAAATATCTCCACCAGAAACAACTTGCATAATTGGTAAATCAAATTTCTGAGCAAATTCATAATCACGTTGGTCGTGACCTGGAACCGCCATGATAGCACCCGTTCCATAAGACATAAGAACATAATCTGATATCCATATGGGAATTTCCTGATTATTTAGAGGATTAATAGCATATGATCCGATAAATACTCCCGTTTTATCTTTATTCAGTTCCCCACGATCTAAATCTGATTTATGAGAAGTAATTTCAATATATTTTTGCACATCGTTTCTAAGCTCTTCTTTGGTTAATCTATCTACTAACGGATGTTCAGGAGCTAAAACCATATATGTAGCACCAAATAATGTATCTGGCCTAGTCGTAAATACGCTTATTGTTTCACTTATAGATGGTATATCAAATGTTACATTTGCGCCATCTGAGCGACCTATCCAATTTTTCTGTAATTCTTTTACATTATCTGGCCAGTCAACATCCTCTAGCCCTTTTAATAAAGATTCTGCATAATCTGTTATACGAAATACCCATTGTTTCATTGGCTTTCGAACTACAGGGTGCCCTCCTCTTTCTGATTTCCCATCAATTACTTCTTCATTTGCTAAAACTGTACCTAATGCTGGGCACCAATTAACCGGCACTTCATCTTGATATACTAATCCCTTATTATATAATTGTAAAAATATCCATTGCGTCCATTTATAATATTTTGGATCAGTTGTATTTATTTCTCTATCCCAGTCATAAGAAAAACCAAGGCTTTTAATCTGAGATTTAAATTTTTCTATATTATTCTTTGTTGTGTTTGAAGGATGCGTTCCAGTTTCAACTGCATATTGTTCTGCAGGAAGACCAAAGGCATCCCAACCCATTGGGTGTAAGACGTTAAAACCTTTCATACGTTTATATCTAGATAGTATATCGGTTGCAGTATATCCTAAGGGGTGTCCCACATGAAGTCCTTGACCTGATGGATAAGGGAACATATCTAATATATAGTACTTTGGTTTATTTAAATCTATCTCAGCCTTAAAAGTTTTATTTTTTTCCCAAAATATCTGCCATTTTGGTTCAATAGTTAGATGATCGTATTTATTTTCCATAATATTGATAATTTTTAATCATGTAAAGGATAATAATCTACTCTTTTTTTAATACAATCTTAAATAGCTAAAACAATAGTTTTAATGCAAAAAAACCACCAATTAACAATACTGTAAATGCTATAGATAAAATATTAAAATATTTATCAATAAATGCAGTGATTGATCTTCCATATTTTTTGATTAACATCGCAACCAAGAAGAATCTTGCAGAGCGACTTATTGTTGATGCAATAATAAACATAGGGAAATTAATATTAAATGCACCTGCGGAAATGGTGATAATCTTAAATGGGATTGGAGTAAAACCAGCTGTAAATACTATAAAAAAATTATATAAATCGAACTTTTGCTGAATAGCTGTAAATAATTCAGAAGAAAAACCTGGTATATGATTGAAAAAGAACATTGCAATAGTTGTATACTCACCCACACCATTCCACCAAACAAAATATCCAATTGAGTAGCCTATTATTGCCCCTAAAACACTTGCTGCACTACAAATTAAAGCAAAATATAGTGCTTTTGATTGTGTTCCTAAAGCAAGAGCAATTAAAAGAACATCTGGTGGTATCGGAAAAAATGAAGATTCTGATAAAGATAAAATAAATAAGGCAGGAACACCATATTTGGTATTAGACCAATCTAATACCCAATCGTATAATCTCCGTATATAACTACCCATTGTTGAATCTAATTTTGCACAGAAACTGCTATCGCAGACATTACTTCTCTTTGACTTGATGTTCCCGAGGGTCGATTGATTAATTTTCCATCAACAACTATAGCACTAGATCCTCCTCCATCTAAATTAATTGCTTCAACACAATCTAAATCTCTCATGATAATAGCTAACTCCATCAAATCAACTCCACGACTATTCACTTGTCTACCATCTACAACTAACAACACCAAATCTCCATTTTTACGATATCCTGCAGCAGTTCTAGGATGTATTTTTGGTATAGAAGAACCAAAAAACACCTCCTCATTAACTGTTATTCTAATTTCTCCATCATGCATTAAAACAGGCCCAGCATGAACTGCATCATTCACATCCCAATATAATGATTTAGTAAAATCAAGTGAATTAACAGGATTATTAGGTGCGTTTTCTACAGGTTCTGGAAAATAAAATAACGAATCATTTCTACTTGACACCCATGCAATATCAATAACCCCATTATTCAAAAAACCTAATGCTCCTCTAGCTGTAAAATATCGTTTATCATTTCTAATTAATGACTTTAATGCTGGTGATATTGTATGATTATTTACATATAATAATCCGACATGCTCAGCAGGGTTTTTATTCATAAGAAAGTATCCAGCATTAACGACAACTTTTGCATTATTGTTCTTTGAGAAATGCGATAAAGATTCTTTACGATCTAAGTCATCTGATGCTATCACATCTATATTTATATTAGGATCTTTATTGTTTACTATTACAACCCATGCATTTATTGGTAATGAGCTATTTCTTCCTTCAAGAACCTTTATACCATCATATTGATTCCAATTTATTTCTTTCCATTCGATAGGAATATTTGAATATGATTTTATGTCTTTATTGCAAGCAGGAAATAAAATAAATAATAATATTAATTTTATTCGTAAAAAACTAATTCGCACTGTCGGCATAAGGTTCAATTGTGAATTCATGTTTCTCTAATACATTATTTTGATCATCAATAACAGATATAGACCACTGACCTACTGAGCCCTCATTAGGCGATATGTAAGACCAACAGCGAAAATATTCAGATACGCTAATATTCATATGGACCTTGGCATAGGGTTCACCATTATATTCCCAATAGTGAGAAATATTTTCAGATTTATCTGGATTTTTTATACCTGCAAAACAATATATTTTTGATGTAGTATCTAAAAATGTATCTCGAATCCTTATAGGCTTCCTGAGATTAAAATTTATATTTTCACATACGATTAACCTTCTCACCGAGATTGTCTTAGGCGAGTTATCAACCTTTTCTTCTTTTGGAATATATTCTTTTACGGCAAAACCTGTAGGAGGCTCAGGGTTATTAACACTCGGCCTGCTACTTTCTACACTCAATTCTATATTTTCATTAACGTTGTTTTTAGATGAATCTTCTATGGCTATGTGATTATCTGCTACTTCGTACTCTTCTAACTCATTATATGACATAGCAGTAACAATAAGAAAAGCAAGATATACAATTGATAGATGAACGACATATTTGTTTAGATTTTGCCAATAGGCGAATAAAACAAATAGAGCAAATACTATAGTAACTGGGATAAAAGATGGATCAGATATAAGTCTTAGAATCATGTATAAATATAATACTCTTTCATTGAATAAATTTTCAATCTTGTTACAATGTATAAATTACTATCATCATTAATAAAGCTAAAATGGTATCTATAAGGTGACATTTGATCCGCTAATAGATTAAATTCATGTAAAATAATACAATATTTTATTTATTTATGATTCGATTAATTTCAGTTTTCAACCTATTAATATTATTCCTATATGGAAACACACCTAATTCTTTATCTGTGGGTACCTTTTTGCAAGAACAGCGAATTATATTTAATTCAGATAATGGTCTTCCAAGTAATGATATTAGAGATATTGCATCTACAAACGATGGAACTGTTTTTGTTTCTACATCAAAGGGTATTGTAGCATACTCAAATAAACAATGGGTAAGTATTGATGGACTAGAAAATACTAATACTTGGCTTTTAGCTTCCAATGGTAATGAGCTTGCTATATTGAGTGGAGAAGAAAAAAATAGCATCCTATTTAATAGCAAAATTTATATAGTTAAAAATGGGAGACTGGATCAAACGATAACAATTCCATCTAGATATAAAATTCCTTTAAAAGATAATGATCTTAGTTTTTACAATAATATTATTCTTGGAACTGCAAATGATATCATATTATTTGAGAGAAGATATGGAAACATATTCAACCAATCTTCGAAGCCTCCCTTCTCTCCAAATACAAGACCTGTAGAATTAAAAATACCAACAAACAATATTAGACAGATAACCGTGTCTGGATCAGGTTTCTCATATGTAGCAACAGATTCAGCACTATTCAAACTTCGATCGCCAAAAGAAGGTTGGCAACAAGTACTACCATACAACAAGAAAAGTAGTTGGGCACTGCATGATTCGAGAGCAGTTACAATAGATGCTTTGGGAAGGCTTTGGTTTGCATCTACTCAAGGGGTAGGATATTTTGATGAATCTTGGCATTTATTTACTGGAGATGAAGGCTTACCATTCAATGATTTTACAACAATGTCTGCCGGAATTTCTGGTGACGTATGGTTTGGAACATCTAAAGGTGCAATACATTACGATGGAAACGTATGGGAATATCGACAAGGGAAACGTTGGTTACCTGATGATTACATACGATCAATAACTATAACTCCTAATGGAGATACTTGGTTTGCAACTTCTAATGGAATCAGTGTAATACAACATAAACCTTTTACTCTTTCTGAAAAAGCGAAGTGGTATGAAGATGAAATAGATAGATACTCGAGAAGAACGCCATATGAGTTTGTTCTTGAAGTAACCATGGAAAAGCCAGGTGTAAAAAAGAATTGGAAACAATACGATAGTGATAATGATGGTCTATGGACAAGTATGTATGGAGCAGGCGAATGTTTTGCTTACGCAGCAACAGGAAGTATTCAAGCAAAGATTCGGGCGAAAAAAGCATTTGATGCTATGGTGTTTCTTGGAGATGTAACACAAGGAAATACACATTCCCCTCCTACTGGTTATGTAGCTCGTACTGTATTACCCACCAGCGGACCTGACCCAAATATTGGTAGAATAGAAAGAGATAAACATAAAAGAGAAACTGATGATGCAATGTGGAAAATATATGAACCACGTTGGCCTGTGAGTGCAGATAAAAAATGGTATTATAAAACAGATACAAGCTCTGACGAGTTAGATGGTCATTATTTTCTCTATGCTTTATATTATGATCTTGTGGCGGATACTGAATATGAAAAGGAACGTGTTAGAGAACAAATTAAAGGCCTGACCGATCATATTATTGAACATGGTTTTCAATTGATGGAACATGATGGGACCCCTACTCGCTGGGCACGGTATAGCCCTGACGAATTAAACTTTGATAAAAGATGGTTTGTAGAACGAGGTTTGAATTCATTAAGTCTTTTATCTTATTTAGTAACTACTGCACATATTACTGGAGATAATAAATACCGTGAAATCGCCCAGATGCTCATAGATAAACATGGGTATGCTCAAAATATGACGGATATGAAATTTCAACGTGGATTTGGAACTGGAAATCATTCAGATGATGAAATGGCTTTTATGTGTTACTACAATCTAGTTAACTATGAAACAGATCCAGAATTGCGTTCTAGATATGCTTTTTCATTTTGGATGGCGTGGCAGCAAGAAGCCCCTGAATTAAATCCTTTCTTCAATTTTGCATTTGTAGCTGCTTGTAAGGGTTTAATTTTTGAAGATCCATGGGGGGAATATAAGCTTGAACCATATCCAGAATGGCTAAATGAATCAGTAGAAACCCTAGTCAGATTTCCATTAGATCGATTTAATTGGCGGCACACAAATAGCCACCGTATTGACATAAATATGTTTCACCCATCAACAAGAACATTTGATGATAATGATATGAATACTAGTGGCTATAGAAAGAATGGGAAAGTAATTCCTGTTGACGAATCACATTTCAATCATTGGAATCGTGATCCATGGAGATTAGATACTGGCGGTGATGGTCGTGTTTTAGCTAATGGGACTGTATTTCTACTTCCCTATTATATGGGTTTATATCATGGATTTATTATTGAGTAATACTCATTAATACTTCTGGCCTATCTGTTAAAATTCCATGAACACCCATATCAAGAACTTCTTTCATTTTACTTGAATCGTCCACCGTCCATACCCATACTTGTCTATCGCCTTTAGAAAAGGCATTGATATAACGTTTATCCAAACTTAGTTCTCCAAAAGGAGAAGAGAATTGTAATGGTAATTGTGCGATAACAGAATTAATTGGAAGTAATCGTTCTAACCCCACTCTGCTTAAGATGTATAATTTTGTCCCTTTATTTACAGAAAGAGATATAGCAACTTCTGGACAAATATCATGGAATCGATTAATTATGTCATCATAGAATGATGCGACAATCACTTGATTTGTTGCTAAATCATATTTTCTAAGCATATTACATAAATCGTTCTCAATTGGTGGATCCATTTGTTTAATTTCAATATCATATACTTTATCAGGGTATTTTTCTATTAGCTGTGCTAATGATATAATATGTACTCCTTTTCCACGATATGGATAATCTTCTTCGTTTATTGTCCAATTATAAGCTCCATCTACGTTCTGCAGCTCATCCCAAGTCATCTCTTTAATCATGCCCGTCTTATTTGTTAGTCGATGAATCGATGCGTCATGATGGATAACTAATACGCTATCTACTGTTCTATGAATATCTAATTCTAAAATCTGAATACCTAAACTCACAGAATTCTCAAAGGCCAACATGGATTGATCTGGATACTCCTTATTTCCTCCTTGATGAGCAATTGTAACTGGAAAGCTGATGTTTTCTAAAACCGGATGAGTCGTTTTTTGAGGGATAAGAAATCCAAAAAAGTATAGAAATAAATATATCTTAAATAGCGCCATCAATCATTATCCCAAAAGATTTATCTTAAGAAAATTATCTTTTTTGTATCAATAAAAGAAGAGGATGATAATCGATAAAAATATATGCCAGAAGACATCATAAAATTGCCTTGATCTCGCCCATCCCATTTGATCTGGCCATGACCTTGAGAGATTTTATCATTTATTAGCGTCTTTATAATATTCCCTTGCATATCAATTATTTCGATTCGAAATAGAGTGCCCCTTGGCACTGTATAATCGATATTTGTTTCTGGATTAAAAGGATTAGGGTACGCAGAAAAGAGCTGAAATGAAGTAGGATATCTACTTTCATCTGCTGTTTGAACACTGACAGGACAATAATTTCCATCTGGCGCTAATTGAGGTAGTAAGTAATTAGAATTATTAATCAACGAAAACATCAGAGTGTCCATCTCTTCAAATAGCTGAGGAGTACACGGTTCCCACTCATTTGCTATTCCAGAACAGGTTTGATCATCAGAAAGGATACCCATATCGGTTACAATACACCAATAAAGATATTCAATAGCCATGCACTCATAATCACATGTATAGTCATCATAATGATACCATGCTTCCTCCGGGTAAGTGCCGGGATGTTGAATAAATTGCCCTCCTCTCGCAACATCCATTGCTTCGGTAAGCAGTGATGAGTTTGGTTGAACAGAAAAAGAAGCGGGATATATGTTAGTGTGACCTACAACATTGATTACATGTACTACTTCTTCTACAGTAGCATCCGATCCCCAATATCCGGGACTGCTCGGATCAATTTCATCTCTCCATAATACGGCTGCAGCTCCATTTCCATTATAATAATCAAAAAAATTATCCATAGCTGGAGATCCGTCATAAGAAAAAATAGGAATGAGCGCACCATTCGTATTTAACTCATTTTTTAACAATGGATCATCAACCTCTCCATCTTCATCATTATCGAGTAATTCTGCAGCAATAGAGGCTGCATGTAAAACTTTTGCATCTGAAATAGAAGATTCAGCATAAATACTAAAACAATCCAGTACGTGAACATATTTTGTGAAATCACTAAATGCGAGAGTATTTATATCTGGATTATCTTCAATAGTGAAACATACAGAATTTTGCCCTACAGCAAATTCAAAGGACAATAGAAAAATAAATGATAATATATACTTCTGAAGCATGATGTTGAATTAATTATGATTATATAAGTTACCAAACTTCATACGGTAGAATGCCAATATGCAATAGCGATAAAAATAAATTGAAACGGTAAGCGACCCCAAGCAATTAATGGAGTCGTATTAAGAGGAGCCCCATTTGTCATAGCAAGGTATATATTTGCCGGAAAAACAGCAATTAACAACAATATTAGCCCCCAAGCGGCTATATACCTAGTAATAGGAAAAAGTAGCATTATACCAAATAATATTTCAAAAAAACCTGATATATAAACTAATGATAATTTATAAGGTAGAAACGGTGGAACAATTTTTACAAACCACATTGGATTTGTAAAGTGCTTGACGCCAACCCCAACATAGAAGATGCACATAATGATAATACTTCCTATTTCGATACCAAATCTCATATTTAATAGCATTATTTTACGTACTCTAAGCTGAATGATTCTACACAGAAAACGTGATTGTAAAAATAAACTGTAGTAATATCAGAAACTCCAATGATAAATGATATAATCAATGTCTTTACAAACTTACCATCGAACCATTTAAACCATACAATAATCACGATAGCAATTATCGCTTCCTTTTTAATAATACGTTATCGGGTTAACAACTATAATTTTCATATACTCGATATAGTATTAGGATTTCTTCCTATCTTTATCGAAATAATATTTCAAATTCAATCTGTTCTTTATAAAGAATGGACATTAATTAAAACACTCCCTTTAGAAATTTCCTATTTAACTAGCTTTGTTATACCCATTTATTTATACAAACCATCAAGAAAATTACAATCCTGGATTTATTATATTGGAATCTGGTCAGCAGCTGCAGCATTTTTAAATACAATCATGATGGGTGAAGAAGCATGGTATGTACTATTAAGATATTATGGACATCATGGAATTCTATTGTATTTCGGTATATCCTTATATATCAATGGTTATAGACCTACACTTAAAGACTATTATAGAACAGCATATACTATGTTATTTATCATATGTATTATAGGATTAATAAATATTTTGATTGGCTCAAACTATATGTTTACTCGCTCCAAACCATCAGGAATGAACCTAACTCTTCTAATGCCGGACTGGCCGTACTATTTTATTGTAATAATAGCTATTGGTTTATTATTCTGCGCTTTGCTGTATATAGTAGCAAAAGACAGACTACATAAATCTGTTAAATAACCACCAGATTATAATAAGTACAGCAATTGCAATTTTAATATATGTTTTATTCATAAAATCTTTTAATAATTATAATAATGAATATTCTATAGAAAAAAGTAGTAAACAAATAAGCATTAATACCATCGAGGGTAATCTGTTAAAATAAGAAGTCTTCATTCGAAAATGAGTAAATTGAGCTGCTACCATCAAGAATACAATACCAGCAGAACCTAGTAAAACTAAATATGCTGAAGTAGTCTGCAGCATGATAGCAAAAGTAATTTTAAATATCCCCACTATATCACGTAACCAATTAGGTAATTGATATATTTTAAACTCTTCAACAATATTCTGATATCGCACTACCCATACAAAAAAGATAGAAACACCTACCAAGATTTTTAATCCATCATTTAGTGCAAGTAAATAATCCAATATATTTCTCTTTTATTATCTATTAACTGACAGAAAACCATGAATGAAGTCCAAAATGATTATTTGAAACCGATTTTCCAGTTTGAAGATAATATTCAAATCTATAGTTTGAAATATCATACATTTAAATTCAATTATTCTATTAACCCTATCTGCTTAAATTTGTTAATCAAGAAGTCAGCATATCTCATAAACCCTAAGTCAGTAAAATGAACACCATCAACGGTTCCTTCATGGTCATACCCCGTTGCTCCTTCACTATCAATATAATGTAGATTCTGTATACCATTATGAACCATAATATTAAATTGATGTTTTAATTCTTTATCTTCTTCCAATAAATCATAATTAACCAAAGAGTCTAGATACCCATTTTCAAACATAATATTTTCAACAAACAAAATTGGAGCTTCAGGTTGTTTATTTCGTATTATTTTTACTAGTGGAATGGTATTCTCTTTTATCTGATCCTTTGAAACATTAGCCATGCATTCAATTACATAAAAATAGGCATCTATATCTGCTATTAGCGTTGCAATCTCAGGTTCCATCCTACCATTACCACTAAAACCATAATTAATGCAGTTAAGACCCAATTTTCTTGATATAATGTTTGTATGAGCCATACCAGGCCTAGTAGCACAGCCACCCTGTGTTATACTAGTACCATAAAAAACAATAGGTTTTTGGGTTTCTTTTATTGGTTTTACCATTACACTTATAGAATCAATTCCAACTTCAAGTGCTTTAATCCCATCATATAACGGCAAGTAGAGCTTGTATTCTCTCATTACAGACGACATATTACTTACAATTAACTGATCATTCTTTATTGTCTCATATGGTCTTCCAGTGCCTAGGTATTGCCAAAACCCAGAATTATTAAAATATAGGTCAACACCTTTTATACCAGTTTCTGTCATATGATTCATGCTTTCATCATTCAATACTTGCCATTTAACCCTAATTAATGATGAGTTTGTATTAAAACGTATAGATAAACCAGCAGAATTCTTTGATAGTTCCCAAACAGGTTCACGTACAATAGATTTATAAGAATATGGTAAGCGATCATAGGGGCTTTCTTTAAGTGAGTCAACAATTGCACTTCCTTCTATGGTAAACGAATCCCTCCCATAATACTTAATAGGAATATCTTGAGAAAAAAGGAATGATTGACTAAATAATAAACATAGAAAAAAAGTAATAAAACTACCTTTAAACCTATTAATTAATAAATCCATCTATTCACAAAATATATAGATCTATCTACTACAATTAATAATAACACATCCATCATCATTAGTAAAAGTAATTGTAGCATCACTTGGCGTGAGTTGGAGTGTTCCACAATATGATGACATGCCAAGTGAATCCATTTCACAAAATTCATTTAAATTTAGTCGATAATTCCAAGTGCTTGTAGTTACAATCGAACAACTACTTCCTGAATAATCACCACCTGTATTTGTACATAATTGTGAGAATGAGTTTTCATTTTTTTGAACTTCGATGGGACTATTAATCGCCCAAGAAGCTCCTGTTATTGTACCGTTATTGCCATTATTACTTTGGTCTAAAAGGACTTCTCCTTCTCCCGAACTAAAGTCCCAATATGCTACCACATTACTATTAACTTGAAATCCATTTGCAATCACATCTATCACCTGTTCTGTAGATAACTCAATATCTAAAACCCCTACCTCATCAATATGACCATAAAATCCACCTCCCTCTGGGTCATCTTCACTTCCTGTAAGATTCCCGATCCATAAAGGAACTTCATCGCTAACAACAGGATTAATATTGTTATCGAACGTAACATCCGAACCGTTCACATAAATAGTAGCGATAGTATCATTAAATGTTACTGCTACATGCATCCATTCTTCTGTTGGTATTAATTCCCCTCTTGCATAATTATCATCTCCTGCTAGAAAAGTGATAATATTTTGCGATGGATTAACTTCCAGCTCATATCCTGTAGGGGCATTCCAGATAGATTTTTTTGATATAATTCTATTATATGTAACCTCGGAAGGGTCTTCAATTTTAATATAAGCCATTAACGTACCTTGATTACCATTTGTGTCACTTATATTTAACGATTCATGATGAGGGACTTCCACATAATCAGCACCATTAAAGAATAATGATCCATCTCCAATTAAGCAATAAGTACCATCATATGACCCACCAATGGATTGACAATATTCTTGAAATGAATATTCGCTAACGATCTCTTCATATACAGAAGTTTCGTTAAACGTAATAGTGCCTGTTGACTCATCATATTCACCTGAACAATCAGAATTATTATAATATTTTAATGATGTAATTGTCCATGTCCCAAGCAAGGAAACTTCTTCGTTAGTTGTTTCATCACAGCTAAAAACAAATATTAATACAATTAAACACAGTCTTTTCATTACATCTCCTTAAAATAAATGTTATATAATGTAGTCATAATTAGATTGATTCCATTATCCTTCCATAAATGATAAAATATCTTTTTTAATATGCTTAACCCAAATACTATATCCAGCATTATTCAAATGAACACCATCCGTAGTATACTGTTTATTCATTAATCCTCGTTTATCTGCAAATAAAGAGTGTAAATCAATTATAGAGTGATCTTTATTGATTTCTTCTATCAGTAGGTTTATCTGATTAATCTGCTCATTAAGAGATATTTTGTATATAGGTAATTTACGATCATGAAATTCCATATATCGTAATGTATCAACTGGGAGAATTGTTTGAATAAATATTTTTGTATCATTGCTATTCACCTTAATCTGATTTGCAATCTTCATTATATTACTGGCAACATAAAGAGGGGTTATATCTTTTCTATTCAAATGATCATCAAAAATATCGTTTATTCCAATTAAGATGTATACAGCTAGAGGTTTATAATAAAATATTTCATTTAGTCTAGATAAAACACCTTCAGTAAAGTCGCCTGAAATACCTCTATTTACAATATAATTAACTCCAAACTTTTCATTCCAATTGCTGCCAGCCTCAATAATGCTATTACCCAAAAATACGATCTTATTCTCTCCAATTGGTTTATTCCGAAAATCATTTATTCGATTGTTAAATGGAGTTTTCTGCCAATCTTGTTGATATTTAATTTCAAGGTTTGGAGATGGGTATATATAATTCTGCTTAACTTGAGAAGGAATTTTTTGGTAACAGGGTAGATTAATTAATGCAACAATCGATAAAAATAATAGTTTCATCTTTTAATTGATTAATCAATTAAAAATAATAACGGAATCCTAGATCAATCGTTTTACCGTAATGCTGTTTTAAACTTAAATTTCTATCTTTGAAGATGTTTCTATCGATTGCTTCAGTAATATTGCTCACGTTTAAAAAGATTTCTAATCCTTCAATAGGAAGATCCGTTTTCATAGATAGATCCCATCTACGATAATCATCCGTTGACTGACGTAACTCTGGCCAAAAGTCTGTTCGCATGAATACATTCGATTTATATAACATAGAAAGTCTACCGGAAAAGCCTTTATAGTCATAACCAAGAGAAATATTGATTATCTCATCTGGTTGATCAATCAATCTATCTACATAAAATGTATCAACATTTGTAGTAGTAGTTGTAAGAGGCGGTCCCCAATCGATATCAAATTCTATAATCGTTCTTGGATACCTTACCTCCGATTCAGTAATTGTATAATTTGCATTTAACACTAGTCCACTTAATACACTTGGTAAGTACCAAAACCTTGTCTGAAAATCAAACTCAAAACCAGATAACTTTACCGCATATGGATTATTGGATGTATAATTTTGGATATAATATTTATATGTTGATTCTGGTAGTCCATGTTCACTTGGATCAGAAATATATCTCCTACCACTTGAATAAATGAGATTCTTTATATTTTTTTCAAAATAACCAATACTAAACAAGCCAAGATGATTTTGTAGGAATGTAACAGCAAAATCCATGTTTTCTGATTTACCAGGTTTCAGAAATGGATTTCTGTAATCCACATTAGAACCAGGACCATCTATTTCATATAAAGGAATAATGTCTGTATAGTTAGGTCTGGTGAGCGTATTTGTCTGAGCAAAACGAATATTTAACCATGAAAAAGGTTTAAATCGTAGAAATAGTGCAGGTAGCCAAAATTCATTTTCTCTTTCATGCGAATAAGGCTCTCCAGTATATATCCAATGAGGTAAGGCAGATTTTTGTGATCTCCAAGATCCGTATAATGTTTCGTTCCTCTCTGAACGCCCACCAGCGATAAGGTTAAATTTCGAACCAATATCCATATCGACCATATAATAATATGCATTATAATTTTCTTCACCTGTATAATCGTACATAATGGTATTCGTCTCATGCAATCTATGCATAATATATTCATCAATGGTAGATGCCCCTGGTGAATATCTACCAAAATTTTTCTTAAAAAATCTAAAAACCTCTAACATGAAATCAAGATCAGCTACTGGTCCCATTGTGTATTCGCCATTCATAAAATCACCTGGATCATAATCATGATCCATAAATCCTGTAATAGGTATTCTTCTTGGATCTAGACCCTGGTTTTCAAATAATTGAGGAAAATGATGCACTAATGAGTCTCTTGGATCGCGAAGACCTGCTGCTGCAGCTACAGGCGCATATTCATTATTTCTATCGTATTCTCGCTCTTTTGTACGAACTTTATTTCCAATCTTTAATTTTCCTGATATTTGCTTTCCCAAGCGAAAGTCTAAGGTAACGTTCGCACCATACGTTCTTTCTTCTTCATTGCTATAATATTTGTTATACTGATAACTATCCAAACCAGTGTTCAGTGTATCAAATTTTGCAATCTGTTCCACTCTTTCCATCTTTATACCAAAGGTAGATTCTGTATATGCATCAGGTTCGAGAAAGTTAAATGAATATGCATACGAAGTATTTGTTGATTGGGAAAAAGAACTGAATGCATCGATGTGTAAGTTTGAAAACAATGTCTGCTTATAGCGTAAGGTTCTTGTTGTCACTTCAATTTTACTTCGCGTTTTACCTGAGGAAGAATTTCTAGCGTTATTAGAAAACACATAGTTAGTAGAATAATTGATAATATCTTTATCAATAGAGCTGTTTAGGCTACTATAACTAATATTACCATTCGGAATATTCATATCGATCATTAAGGTATTATTATTACGTTTATTATTTCGAAGAACATCATACAAGCCTAAACCAGTAAAGAAAAGTTCATTCACCGTATCTAATTCTGCTCCAGGAAGCGTGTACGAAGCACTTAGTTCATGAGAACTACGATTTCTGTTTTCAAGATCTATTTGCGCAAGTACACCAATGCGATCTTTCCAAAAGCGATTGCTTACGTCAAAAACAAACTTATTATCGTTATAAGTGTCTTCAAGACCATTATACATTCCTTGTGTAATAACATTTGCATGAAGACCAGGTTTTGCCCTTTTTAGTATAAAGTTAACTGTTCCTCCTAATACATCCGCATCAAGATCTGGTGTCCCAGCCTTTGTTACTTCAATCCCATCAAGCATATACTGTGAAATCATACTAAGATCCGTGCTCCTATCATCTGGATCTGTAGATGCTAAACGTGTTCCATCGACAGTTATAGAATTATATTTTGGTGATAATCCTCTAATGACAACTTTATTACCTTCACCACCTTCTCTTTTAATAGATACACCGGGAACTCGAGCTACTGACTCGGCAGCATTTGCATCGGGCAATTCTTGGATACGATCTGCAGATACGATATTGACAATTGAATTTGAATTCAACTGTTTATTTATCGCATCCATTTGCCCCTTTGCTTGGGCAGTAACCGTCACCTCTTCTCCTTCAATAGTTGTATAATTGAGATTAAAATCTAGCATAAGATCTGAGTCAGCAATTATTTCGACACTATCTTCCATCATTACATATCCAATGTATTCCGCTCTAATAAGATAGGTCCCTTCTTGTAAATTAGATAATTTGTAGAAACCCTCGCCATCAGCTGCTGTACCTAAGCTTGTTCCAACAATAAAAACATTTGCTCCGACAAGTGGATCTCCATTTGAAGCATCTTTCACAAACCCAGAAAAATTTCCCTTTTGGGAATATCCGATACTATTACTTAGTAAAAATGCTGTAACAAAAAATAAAAGCGATGATCTCATTTGAATGTTTCCTAGTTAAAAATTTGTATTCATTTGTTGATTATGATTTTATCCCTAATTCATTCAATTCTAAACGCTTTTTTTCTACACTATCCGTTGGATAACAATCATTTTCCCAATACATAGCTCGTTTAAAAGTCTGTAAACAATAAGATTGTATTGCTCGCCAATCTTTTAAGTGATTTTTTACCTGTTTCACCGATTGATTATCTTCATTGTATTCTTCAAAACTATTAAAATTGTTTCGTACTAATAAAATAGCATCAAGCGCACTTAATGCTTCTTTATAACAATTGCAAACTGAATTGAGTTTTGAGGTATCAAAGTTTGATTTTTTAGATGTCGTTGAAACTGAAACTTTTTGAGGAATATTGTTTGATTTTGTTTTGCTATCATCATTTGATTCTTTTGAGCATGATGATATAATCAAACACCCAAATAATAATAGAATATAGTTACGACGGTTCAATTTATAATTATTAGATAATAAATATTTATATTTTAAAAAGGGGCAGTAAAGATTTTACTGCCCCTTTTTTTTAAAATGTAAAAATGAATTGAAGAATTACTTCATCAATGCCATTTTCTTTGTGATAGACTTTGTACCATTTGTTAAGGTATAAAGATATACACCGGTAGATACATCTTGACCCATTTCATCACGACCATCCCAACGTAAAGTATGCGTTCCAGCTTGTCTAGAAGCATTCTCTAAAACTCTTACTTTTTGACCAAGTAAGTTGTAGATAGTTAGATTAACATCTGATGTCTGTCCTATAGTGAATGAGATATCAGTTGTTGGGTTGAATGGATTTGGATAATTCTGTTTAAGAGCAAACTCATTTGGCACATTAACATCATTATCAATTCCAACAGTACTTGACATCCAACGTGGATCTCCAACTGGTCCACCACTAGCACTTGCAGTTGCTGCAACAGAACTTGCATCATAGCTCATGTCAATATGCATTGGCCATTCAATGCTTACATGGCTACCATCGTGTTCATACTGCCACCACTGTGTATCAAAAGGTGGAGTGTCACTTACAAGATTATCTCTGAAATCCCACGTACGTGCAAGCTGTGTCGTAATATAATCATCAGCTAAGTTAATACCAGGATCAGAATTAATATTATTAGACTGCGATACGCCACGTCCTTGATCTAAAGTAACTAGAGTTGAATCATCATTCCATTTACTTTGATCTGCTAACGCGAGCATTGTATCACCCACAGTAGTAACGGTTACAATTGTATCAATCGTTCCATCTGCTAAAGTATCATATGCTGTACTGGAAGCCTGCCATGACCAAGGATCTGTCCCAGTCATAAACCCTGTAAGATGCTCATCATGCCACCATACATTATGGTGATAATTAACATTACGATTCATATGATCAACTACATCAGCACCTGCCATTGATGTGCTGTCAGGATGCGTATATTCTGGCATAACACTCATTTGACCTTGACCGCCTGGGTGCCATACGCCCCAACCGCTAACATCATAGGTAGACTGAGCATGAGATTTCGTGTTATAAAACAGATTGTTACTAACAGTCATGTTATTTTGACCACGATACCATAATACACCCATTACAATATTTGCAAATGTGCTATGATCAACTAAACCATAATCCACTTGACTATATACAACAATACATTCACCAATCACATTATGAATTGTACTATTTTGAACTACTAATGAGTCAATAGTGCCCATCCAGGAGCCTCCGCCCCAAGATAAACCACCAAAGTATTGACCACCAGGTCCATTTGTAAAGGCTTTTGCTACTGAATTAACAAAATGAAAATCAGTTGATGTACCAAAAGTAGAAAATGTAAAAGTTACATAATGAGATGCAACAACATTATCCATTACGATTTTTTGCAAGTCCCCTCTGGCTGTAACTACAGAACCAAGATTAAAACTTTGGTCAATAGAAGCGCCATTAAGAATCAAGTTTCTCATGGTTAAATTTGCACCATCTCCATATACTTGGAAATTACCATTTGGCCATTCCGTGAAACCAGACAATCCATCTGCTCCAGGCATTGGTTGTATTGTTGCTGGAAACTCCCCGTCACCAGGGGTTTGACCAGAAATATTTACATGGCTATTTACATTTAACTGTGTTCTTTGCAAATAGATCTTATTTGCTTCCAGTAAATAGACATCATGCGCTTGTGAACCATCAGCGGTTGTATCTGCTTGAATTGTTGATTCAAGTAGCCCTGGAGTTTCTGCCCAAGAAATCAATAATGTATCTTGCGCAGCAATACTTGCAGGGATTAAAACACAAACAAAGATTAATGTTAATTTTGATAACACTTTCACCATGTTCATCCTCCTTATTTATTATTATTATTTATTAAGTTTTTAATTAGTAAAACGAAATGCTATACTAATATTGCATAAAAAGTATGTAGACATTATTATAAATACAATAAAGTATTACAATTTCTTCAATAGTTTATTTTCTCATACTATTATTTAATTAACATTATTTTCTGAGTTTTTGCTATCTGATTGCTTTGTAGTTGAATAAAATATACACCGCTTGTATGATGATCGGCATTCCAATAAAATGTATGTTGTCCAGCATATAAAAATGTATTCGCTATTTGATCAACCTGATTGCCTAACATATCATAAATATTTATAACGATTGATTTATCGCTAATAACATCCACAATAATTTTACACGTTTGATTAAATGGATTTGGATATGCTTTTATTGATAACTGCGATGGAACTAAATCTTCATTTTCCATATCAATATGAAGATAGTTTTCCCCAATTGACTGTATTAATTCTTGACCATTAGCAGTTATATCGTATCCTAATGCCCAAATCATCACCCCGCCTAAACCTCTTTCCACAGCATAGTCACATTTGTGTGCAATAGATTGGGGATTATCATATACTAACACCTTTGTTTGCTCATCATTAATTAGATATGGACAATAGGCAATACTATCCCAATGATAGGTCCAACCATTATTAATCATCTCTGGAATTTCTCTATATTGCACATCTGCCGTGCTCCCTGTAAATGATCCATTAATATTCGAAGCATTAAATTGAATTCCCCAAAAAGGTAATCCTAGATTTATTTGTTCAGCAGGAACACCTCTTGTAAGAATTAAATAATTCATTCCCGTCTGACAAGACCCATCAGGATCTCCAGGAGGTGATTGATATAAGGGGGAATTATGTCCTGCATGACTGGACCAGTTTCCATGCATGTTATATGTCATGGCATTAAAAAAGTCTATGTGATTTTTTAGATATCCAAAATCATACCATTGTCCATAATAGTTTGATGCAGGAACAGCCATGGTAATCAATAATGTTGAATCATGCGCATGAAACATTGAATCCATTTCAGAAACCAATAAATTTAAATTATTTCTATCGGAAACTGATTGTGGAAATTCCCAATCAAGATCCACTCCATCATATTCGTATTCATCGCATACATCAAGCAGATTATTGATAAAAGCATGTCGGAGTTCAGAAGATGCCGAAACTGCCACAAATCCCTCATCTTGCCCCCATCCTCCAAGACTTAATAGAAATTTCTTATGAATGATCCCACTATTACTAATATTAAACATATTATCATATGACATGACATTGCCATTCACATCTGGCCATCCAAACGCATGTATTACATGCGTTAACACATCCAAATCTAAGTAAACTGGAGGGAACTCATATCTCATCCAATCAGGATAATATCCAACAACACGTTGAGACATCAACGTGTTAAGGGAAAGAATTACGATGAATAATCTAGTTATTCTATGAGTCTGCAAGCAGGGAAACACTCCATATTACTTTTACAGCCATAAATCCCCCTATTTTAACAGAATCATTTTATTTATTTGGTTGTATGGTCCAGATTGAACCTGATATAAATAAATCCCTGCACTAACCGTATTTCCAAGATTGTTTGTTCCATTCCATTGAATACCATGCAATCCTGTCGTTTGTTGCTGATTCAGTAATGTTTTTACTTCTCTACCAACCATATCATAAATCGTTACTGTAACCATATTCGCTTCTGGTAATTGATAGCGCAATGTTGTGACCGGATTGAATGGATTGGGATATGCATCATATACTTTAAACTGATTAGGTATCAAGGCATTCGCATTTGATATAGAAACATTATCTCCTGTAAATACCATGGCTCTACCAAACGTAATATAAGCATCACCTATATCACGAAGTTCTGGAGGTATTGGTAATTCATCCTCAAGACACTCTTGATATCCGTCAGTCTCATCTTCACACACATAAACATTTCCTGCTATATGTAATGTATCTTCATCAAATTCATAGCTAAATGATATAGTATCTGACTGATCCTCAACTTCGCAATCAATATCACAGTAATCATTACATTCATCTTCATCACCCCAATAAGAAGGATCATCAGGGTTTTCATTACAGACCCATTCTCCTCCGCCAAAAAAGTTAATCAATAACATATCATTATCCAGCCACCATGCATAGTAAGCTGTGTCTGTATACATTTCACCAGAATACTCATCTTCTTCAATATAAATTTCCATACCGCTAGAGTCATCGTTAAATACCATATATACATCTTCCATCTCTTCTTCTCCAAACATTTCTTCTTCGTCAAAATAAGGTACTAAGGTAGGAACACCGGCTTCAAAATCAACCGTTCCTGGACCAATTGTTCCATCAAGGGTTAATTGAGTAACTCGTAACGAATCCTTAAGTTCAAGACTGGTGAATGTGATTGTATTTTCATCCGAATCAAATGCGGCACCAGAGGATAAATCTACTGAATCAGCTATTAATTCAAACATTTCTCCATCATCAGAAAACATTACGCCGCCTACAAATTGCACATCATAATCCTCATCCATAAAAAATGTTACAATAACAGGAACATCCACTCCTTCTGGCTCCATACCAAATAACAACATAAAAAATTCAAAAAAGCTCATATTCATTATATTTGCTGAAACATCATCCTCTTCGTCTCCATCATCATAATAACAATCATTTTCACAATACATATTGCATTCATCTTCTGATTCATACCAACTAGTTCCATATGCATCATCGCAGGCCCAGTTATATTCGTCACCACCATCATCAATTGTTTCTTCATCCAATATATAGGTTAATTCTTCCTCAAAATCTGACCCTGTAGCAGTGATAACCCCTTCCGCTTCTACCATTGCTGATAATGCAAGCATATTGGGAACGGACTGGTCCGAGTCTACAGTGACATAAATCTCTATGGTTTCATCTTCCAGAGACCATTCGCCTAAGAACTCTTCCATATCTCGTGCAGAAACATCATAATCTCCTGATTGAATCATAGATTTCATTTGCTTTATATCTTGTATTGAAAATGTGGGATAATTCTTTTGAAATTGCTCAAAAAGTTGTTTCCATTTATCGGCAGAAAAATCCGATGCAAATGAGATGGATAAACTGAATAGTACTACTAGCGTTTTTTTAATCATTGTTCGTCCCTTTAGTTTGCGGTTTAAATAAATCTATATGTGAAAATTAGTTATTAATTTCTATTTCTATATTAATATTTGAATTATTTTTATCAATTCCATGTTCTTGTAGTAATCGTTCTAATTCTGCATCCAGCTCTTCTCTTGTAACTTTACCACTTCCTTTAATGATAACATTGGTTAAGTCTTCCCCATTATCTATCGTCCTATTAATGCTGACATTTATATTTTTATTCTTCTTGATAGGATCGCCAGTTGTAAAGGATAACTCTGTTTCTACATTCCCAAGAACAAAAAGAAGAATAACTACACCTATTATACCCGTAAGTACCCCAAGAAACATACTTTTATATTCAACTTTCATTACTGATCCTTATTATTATAAAATATTCAAACTTACTAAATCTACAATTAACTGAAATAATATGCATCTATATCAATTATTATTATTCATTATTACTGCAGGAAAGTTTGGTAATATTTCACTGATTTAAATAATTGTATCTACTTATATAATATGATTTAGATATATATAGTTAAATAGTTATATTATATATAAGAATTAAATAATTTATCGTATTCTCCCCCCATTGACTTCCAATCAAACTTATGAATCCAATCACGGTTCAAACTCGTACGATTCTCTTTCATATCTTTAATGCGAAGTTTTACTAATTCATATAATCCATCTTCATTATCATATAAGTGATTGTGATGCCATTCATTGGGTAGCAGTTCTGGATATGTTAATCTCTTTGGTAAAATAGGATACACGCCACAATAAATTGCTTCCATTATACTGACACCAAAAAAATCCTGATTACTTGTTACAGGCAATATATCGGCTTTCCAGAGCCATCGTGCGTATTCTTTAAAGTCTTTGCAATATCCGTAATGAATAATTCTATCTTTCAGCCTCTCTTTTGCCTCATCAAAAATATTAGGTGTAGATTGGAAATTTTCACCAAGAATTACAATTTGAAATGCATAGTTCTCATCCTGCAATCGGTATAGTAAGTGAAAAAATGACTCAGGATTCTTATCGTACTCCCAACGATGATTCCATACAATTATAGGTTCACCTTTCTTTTCTTCTTTGTAGCTGTCAAATTGCAATAAGTCCATTCCAAGATATAATATTTCGCTCTTTGATTG